>Ga0209643_1000432_pt1 | contig 78717 bp, 78 predicted proteins | sample AutmiccBRH37_all_FD_187383 | JGI IMG/M metagenome (GOLD analysis project Ga0209643, IMG submission 187383) | Deep subsurface microbial communities from Mt. Terri, Switzerland - Autotrophic microbial communities BRH/37_all (SPAdes) (version 2) | ecosystem: Environmental > Aquatic > Deep... | reverse complement strand
AACCAGAGCAAGACCAACGGGTAAACCACAACCGTTTTGTTTGTAATTCATATTATACGGCTAGCGGAGGGTGTGGACTTTGTATGAGCCGGTGCCCCCGTTAGGATTACAACGCATAATAAACATTCTACGCACTAAAGTTGCCCTATAACTTTGCTACAATTTTACTGACAGTTGAAGCGAGAATTATAGGATTTACTGACAGTGGCTTTAAGAATTTAAAAACGTAGTTCGGTTGTAATGGCAAATTCGTTTGGTTTTGCTTTACCGCTCACAGCTCTATGCGAAGCTTTGCATGGAGTTTTTCTATTTTCCTTGGCGATAAGTTCAAATGCAAATTTAAACAATGACTAAACGAACTGTCACGTTTCCACCCCTCGGGCGAACCAGAGCCCAGTGGGCAGGACATGGAGGTGACGAGTCGCATCAGCCGGGCGGGCAAGATCTTGGGCATCGAGGTGCTAGACCATGTGATCATCGGCGCGGGTGGTCGGTACGTGTCATTAAAGGAGAGGGGCGCTTTAGGCGGCGACGACGACGGTGTTTGACGGTATGGAAAAACGGTGCTCAGCTCCGCTGGCTGTGCACCAAAAGGCACGCTTGCGGCTTAATAGGTTATGTAGCCTTCGACTGGGAGTTGGGCCGATAACGCGAGGGGGTGCTGGCGGCCGAAAGGCTCGCGCCAACACCCATTTTTTTTGACAACGGCGGCATTGGGAACCACCTGATGCATCCTGGCAGGTCGTGGAAGAAATGGGAAACGCGAAAAAAGCAACTATTTTGAAATTGGCTGATTTTAGGAGAATTAGCGCGCGAGACAGGTGAAAAATTTCATATGCCCCAAAATGCCCAAAATAGGGCCTCGTCTTCCAGGCCAAAACCTTTTCCAATTGGTTTTGCCGTGGAAAACGGGCGTCCCGCCTCAAATGGCTAAATCAACCATTTCGCACAATGACATTTTTAGATGGCAAATGTAAGATTATTCTAGCACAACTGGGGTGGGGAATGTAGAAGGAAGAAGTGCAATTTAAAAGGTTATTGTTAGAAACACGTGCATCGGCAAACTGCTCTTTGACAACTGAATAACCATCTAATGCCCACCTACTAGAAAGGGTGATGTAAATTTGGCGGAGATCGATTCTTTAATTGCTCCCGGCGAAAGTTGCCGGGATGAGGTGTTGGACTTCTTCGGTACGCTGTATGGCGAACAGGCCCCCGGGTACCTTGTCATTTGGACCAAACAGGACAAGCGGAAAACCGTTTTTAATGCTATTGATCTGCAGGGTGCCGCTGCCTTTGCAGTGGCGGAATTCCCGAACAAGGATGTCTACTTCGGGGTTGGCCTCCAGGAGGCATTGCCCGAGAAGGGCAGAGGCAAGTCGGTCACAGTGGTGGCGATCCTGGGGCTGTGGTTCGATGTAGACATCGCGGGTCCAAACCACACTCATCTGGAATTACCCTTGGATGCGGAACAAGCCAGAAAAGTTTTGGGCTGGTTTCCGCTGCCTCCCACTCTGGTTATCTGGACGGGTGGGGGCCTGCACTGCTACTGGCTCTTCAGGAAACTGTGGGTGCTGGCAGGTGACGACGAGAGAAAAGCAGCGGCTGACCTGTCCAGGCGGTTCCAGCGGGCCATGATTGCAAAAGCAAAGGAGTACGGCTGGAAGCTGGACAACACCAGCGACCTGGCCAGGGTCCTGCGCATACCCGGCACGCTCAACCACAAGGGCGAAGTGCCAGCGTCCGTGGCCTACCTGGAATGCCACGCTAGTGAGGAAGAGTATTTCTATTGCCCGGAAGAAATTGACCGCCACCTGGGGCAGACAGTATCGGCGCGGATTGGCGTTGATGCACCTGCCTCCGGGGTTTATCCGCCAGCGAAGCTAGGTCTCATCGAAGAGGGGTGCGACTGGATGCACCACTGCCGCAAAGACGCCGAGACGCTACCGTACCAGGAGTGGTTCTTGATGCTCGGCGTTCTGGGCCGCTGCGAAGGCGGCCAGGAAATGGCCCACCTGTGGTCCAAGCCTTACCCGGGGTACAGCGTCGAAGAGACAAACGCAAAACTGGCCGAGGCACTGAGAGCGGGGCGGGTGACCTGCGGGTACGTCGAGGGTGACCTCGGCTTCGACGGTTGCGGCGTCTGCCCTAACAGGGGCAGGGTCAAGAGCCCGGCGGTGCTGGGCCTGCCCAGGCTAGCCGGAATAACGCTGGGCGGGGCGCGTGAGGCCGTGCAGACCGCCGTGGAGGGATTCAAGGCGGCGACCCGGGCGCGCCTTTCGAGGACGAGGCGCTGGCAGCACTGGTCTGGTTGGAGGTTCGGCACCCGGCCGAGTACCAGAGGCTGAGGCAAGTGCTGGACGAGGTCGGGGTGCCCAAACGAGACCTGAACAAGGCCATCAAGCGGGCGGGAGAGTTGGCGAGGCGCCTGGTTTTGCGATTTTCTTCCCGGGGACAGATCAAAATTTTTTTTCATGCTGCCGGTGGGCAAAAAAAGAGAATGTCAAGATGTTAGCAACAAGAAGAGAATGTTAAGAGGTGGGGACTGAGAAACCTGAGTGCGCTTGATGTGCAACTGAAAACACATGGGGGGCAAGGGAAGTGCACCTATGCACCTGTTTTTGCGATTTTCTTCCCCGGGCCCGGACAAAGATTTTTTCCCACGCTGCCGAGTGGACAAAAAAAATTGAGTGTTGGTCCCGAAGGAAAATCGCGGCAGCAGGCGCACCAGCTGCCTTTTTCGCCACAAACCCATGCCTGACAAAGGCTTGCTGCAGGGTGGCCAGCTGCACCCCAGCCGCCCCAGCCGCACTTTTGGGGCCGTCCCCAGTGGGGTTGATTTGGGGGCAACTCGGCCACGGCACCATCGACGAGGCGCCCAGTGCGATCCCACAAGCATATATTATATACCTGAAGACACCTAACAAAAGACGGGAGGGATGACCGTGCTGCTAGCCAACGTTATCGAAATGTACCGCGACCACATGCAGGGCATTGACCGCAGCCCGGAGACAATAGACATCTACACCAAAGACCTGCGCGCCTTCCAGCGCCACTTAGAGGAGAGCCAAAACGGGCCGGCCTACCTGGAGGACGTGACCACCGCCGACATCGAGGGTTTCCTGCGGATGCTGAAGGATGTGAAGAACTACGCCCCAAACAGCCGCAGTCGGAACCACTACACCATCCAGGCCTTCTACAAGTTCGCCTACAAGAAGGAGCTGGTGCCGCGCAACGTGGCGCTATCTGTGGAGCCCGTGCGCCTGCCGAAGAAGGAGCGCCAGCACCTGACCGAGCGCGAGGTGGCCCAACTGGCGGCCGAGATCGAGCACGACCTGGTCAGGCTGGTGGTCATGTTCCTGTACCACACCGGGCTACGGATCTCCGAGTGTCTGAAACTGACCCTGGCCGACGTGGACCTGGACGCCGGGGTGATCCGGGTACTGGCCGGCAAGGGCAACAAGGATCGCACCGTGCCCATCAGCGACAAGCTGCGGCCGCAGTTGGCCGACTACCGGGACAACTGGCGTGACGCCTATGGGTCGGACAGGTTCTTCGCCACCAAAAAGACTGGCCGGCTGTCGGCGGTGTACGTCAACCACACCATCGGCGAAGCAGTCCAGCGACTGGGCTGGGACAAGAAGGTATCGTGCCACATCATGCGCCACAGCTTTGCCTCGAATATAGTCAGGAAGAATGTGGGGCTGGTGCAGATCCAGAAGCTCTTGGGCCACAGCAGCCTGGCCGTGACTTCGGTGTACACGCACACCAACCTTGACCAACTGACCGACGCGGTGAACGCGCTGTGACTAAGAATGTATAGAAAGTTCCGCCCCAGGCTCGCTCGGGGTGGTACCAGTGGAAAAGCAAATAGGGAAGGGAGATGACGAAATGGCAATGCCGAAGGGCAAGGAGCCGATATACGACAAGAAAGTACAGCAGGTGCTGGATGGCCTAGCTGATGGGAAACCCAGGGACGAACTGGCGGGCGAGCTGGGCTACACCAACCCCAGGTCGCTAGACACGTACATGCGTCGGAAGCACTTCGCTTGGGACGCGGGAATGGGGAACTACGTGCCGGAGGCGGGCAGAGACTCTGGAACGCACTCACCCGCGCCGCTGACGCTGGCCCCGTCCAAGGCGGCAACGGTGGTGAAGATGTTCGACCGGGGTGATGCAGACGCCAAGTCGATTGCAGGTCAGCTGGGCTTTGCCGACCACCGGGAGTTGGCCGGGTACATGAAGGGCAAGGGCTACGCTTGGGACGCGGGCCGGATCAACTACGTCAAGCAGGCGGGTCGGGCTTCGGGTCCACCAAAAGCTGGCGTTGGGAATGAATGCCCCGTGGAAGAACGGTTTGCAAGCGAGACCGTGCAATCCGCCGGGGTGGTGCCGGGGGACATGGCCAGCTACCTGCCCTTGCTGCAGTTGTTGGAGCAAAACCGGGACCGACTGGTCGAGCTGCTGGCGACCGAGCGAAATGGGGAAATCCCCCGCTTCGCCGTGCCGGGAATCCCGGTGACCAAGTCGGTGCACATGATGAACAACTTGGACCAGATGGTTCGGGACTTCAGCCGGGAGAAGAACATCAGCCAGCGGGACCTGTTCGAGGTGGCGCTGATTGAGTTCTTTCGGCGCTACGGCTACGAGCGTGAGGTGGGGAACCTGCTGAGCCAGTCCTAGCAAAGCGGTCTGCCCCCGGCTGGCCCGGTCCGGGCTAAGCTGGGCGGCATCCACAACCCGGACCGGCAAAAGCTGGCGACATCACGCCGAGTTCCGAGAGGATGCCGCCATCCCTTGATGCCGTTGGCCGCTATCAAATTGCCAAATGGTTTCCTAATGGAAACCTAAGCTTGGATTTCCTGTTTTCCATTTTGTTTGGGTTTCCTTTCTTTGCAAAACGGTTGGTTCCATTCTGTTTTGGTTTCCAAATGGAAATGCCCCTCGAGCCGCGAACTGCTTGGGTCCCATGGGATTGTGGGTAGGAAAAAACTTGGAAATTTATGGTTGGGTTTGGCTTCACTCTGGTGGAACTGATGGTTGTTGTTATTATTGGTATTCTAGTGGCGATTGCTGTTCCGCTGTATAATGGTACACAAGCTACTGCTAGAACGAATGCTGATGCAGCCAATGTAAGGACAATTAACGGTGCTGTTGCACAGTTTGCTGCTGAAAATGATGTTGATTTTACAAACGTGGTAACTGCTGACATTGCTGCTGGAGGTAGACTTATTGGAACTTTTCTTCAGGAAGTACCAGAGGATCCTTGGAATGCGTCTCGTGCCTACACATTAACAGACGGTGTTGCTCAACCTTTAGGAGTGCCACCCGCACCCGAAGATTAGAAACCTCATGAATAAAACTAATATTGCCAGTCATCTAACTAGGAAGTTGATGGTGCCAGGCACCATCAACTTATTTTTGGATGAAGAACACGCCTCCTGCCTAATTGATGGCGGGGGGCGTTTCTTTGAAAATGGAACACCAGGGGGTGAATCAACATACCCACACACTTTGATTACATACAGAATTCCGCTAAACGTCTCCGGTTAACATCAAGCTTTAAAAACTGTGCTGGCTTTGCCCTGGTTGAATTGTTCACAGTGCTCATCATAATCGCTATACTTGTGGCGATAGCCGTACCGCTGTACAATTCGACGCAGCAGACCGCCAGAGACAGGGTGGACGAGGCCAACGTCAGGATATTAAACAGCGCCACCCTACAGTGGGTGCTGGCGGACAATGCCAACGACCCACGGGGCATGGAAACGGATGTACTGAAACCAGAAATTTTAGTATATCTTTCAGGGTGGCCTAATTCTCCAAACGAGAAAGAGTATAAACTTGACAAAGTGAAAGGTTTATGGATAGTTGAATAGAAGAGACGCACTTAAGACTGATGGTGCCAGGCACAAAACTTGTTAACCGCCATGATGTTCCATCACAAGCCACCAGCGAAAATTTATTTTACCGAACAGCTTCGAATGATACGGTGCCTCCAAGGAACCTTATCATTTTTTTTACGCCGAATTCTACCTACGCTGAAAGACAAAAGACATGGGGACAGGGACTTGTCTGGTAGAAAAGCCACAAGGATAAAAAGTGCCAGACACCAAATTTGTTAGCTTATAGCTGCAGAGCGGTGCTGGTAAATGATTGGCTTAAATGACACGTAACTTGAAAATGAAATGACGCCTGTAATATTATCTTCTCTCAAAAGGGAAGCTGTGATGCCAGGCCTGTCCCTGGACACTGGGGCCGCGCAAAGTTGGTAGTGTAACCGGCCTCTTGGAGTGGGAAAGAATTGAGGGTGTCAGACCATTTGGGGGTGAAACAACATACCAATACAATTTGATTACATAAAAAATTCCGCTAAACCTCTGCGGTTGACATCGAACTTCAGACGTCAATCTGGCTATGCACTGGTTGAATTGCTTACGGTGCTCATAATACATTTACCGGATCAACTTGCTGTTAGATTTCAACAGTAGGTATTATTTTGGGCCGGAAACCCGCGGGTCGAGTGCCGGGGTTATTTACAACGTGATTCAGAGGGGCAATAACAAAGAATACATATTTAACTGGGACAGTGCCAAACAATTGCTGCTGCGGGAAATTAAAAATAGGAAGGCTAGTACGGTTTTATTCTTTACGGTTACGTGTTTTGGGGCAACCACCACCACATGGTGCTTTAGGACAGCGACAACCTTCGCAACTGACGCAAAATAATGCGCAACGGAGTGCAAACGCAGCCCTCGATTCGTGCATGAGAATAGCACAGGCAACCAATAATTTTGGTCGACAACTCGGTGGGGGTGTCGGCCTCTTTTGCGTTTCTAGGCGCACATTTCGAAGGGAGTTGATTCCAATGCTGACCAAGGTAGGCGTGTTTATCATTCAGCACAAAAATAAAGTGTTGATCGTTGTATATTAGTGTAGTAATATTACTTCGAAAAATTAGTACAACTTTACAGGATGCATTACTTTTGGCAGACCTACCAGGAAGAACCTCCGACCGTTGTGTTAAAAATTTTATTCGAGAGGTGTTCTTATGAATTACGTGCGTGAAATTAATGCTTTTGTAGACTGGCTGGAAACAAATCCGCTAGATGCCCCTACCCAAGCCTTATGGTATAGCTTAATGGCCATAAACAACAAGTGCGGCTGGAAGGAATGGTTTACAGTAGCCAATTTGACGCTGCAGGCCAAAGTCAGGGTCAGTAAAAACACGATTCTTAAGCACCGCAGTACCCTGGTGGAAAAGGGCCTCATCCAGTATGAAAACCAGGGCCGGGAGGTGGGTAGGTACCGGATGGTTTCCCTGATCAATAATCGAAGTGTAAATAATACACCGGAGTATGAACCGATATGTGAACCGGAGCATGAACCAATAGAAAGTACCAGTGTAAATAATCCACCGATACGTACACCAAAACAGGAACCAACGGACAGCATTAGTGCAAAAATTGCACTGGATCTTGAACCGTTTTGTGATCCGAACTCTGCACCATTATATAAACAAAATAAAAATAAATTAAACCAAAAAGATATATATACCATTTTTAAGCATTGGAACGATCAAAAAATTATAACCCACCGCAATTTAACCGAATCAACGAAAAGACATATCAGAAACATGTTAGCCGATGGCTACACCGTGGAGGAAATCATGGCAGCCATTGACAACTATGCCGAAGTGCTTAACGACCAGCAATACTACTGGACTTATAGATGGGGACTGGATGAGTTTTTGCTGCGCGGGGTAGATAAATTTAAAAGCGCCAGCCACCCCAGAACCAACTTTTTGAAAGACAAAGCCAAAACGCCGCAACAGGCGCAGGGAGGCGTAGATAAGTATGCCAATTATGTTAACCGAAACGTATCCTACGATGACATTTAACCAATAGGGCAAACCGTTGGTGCAATGGTGTCAGGCAATAAACTTGTTAACTTGGTGATTATACCAGATTATCGGTGCAGTAAAAGTGCCGAGTGTGATTTTAGCTTTTGCTTATGCCTAATTGGACTATCAATAAAAAAGACGACAAATTTGTTAAAATATGTAAACAATTTTTAAAATTAAAATAAAGTTTATAAAATAGTAATTAATTTATATAAAAAGTACGTTAGGATATTGCGGTTTCTTTTACATATGCATTATAATTAACTAAATATTGATAAATTTTAACAATTATTTTATCCATCTTTAAATAATATAGTTGAGGTGGTTTAATGAAGTTCATAAATAATGAAAAAGGTTTTGCTTTACCGGCAGTGCTTGGAATTATGCTTGTCATATCCTTGTTGGGTACTGCTTTGTGGCAGTACAGCATATCTGATACTATTCACGTGTCAAGGGACGAGTTAAGAACCCAGGCCTATTATGTAGCGCGGGCGGGAGCGGATAGCGCCTTGAATGCATGGTTAGAGGCCCCATCTAACTCAAAGCCTAGCGGAACGTCAAACGTCGTAGCTTTTAGCCCCGGGACATTTGAAGCTACAATCACTCAGCAAAATAAAGAAGATTCGCAAATACTCGATTGGATGAAAGTAGAGTCCATAGGAACAGTTAAAGACGTTAATCAAAAAGTAACTGTATTGTTAACATCAAATTTTAAATACGGACATGACTTGGGTTGGTACGACTACAAGAGCGGTCAAATAAACAGCGGCGAACATGACGTATATGATGGTGCTGTAATCATTGAAGCGCAAAATTTAAAAAAATTAAAAGAACCAAACGATCCTACCGCTGTTTTTAAGGCTACGGCTATGTTTTTTTCAAGTGGTATCGGGATTCCGTTTAATGATTCACTGGCACTTCATGCAGAAACTATTGTATTTTACGATAACCCTATCAAAATGAATAAGGGTGAATTAATTCTGTTTCTGTTTGATGGGAAAGGAATAACCAGAGAGGATGAGTCTGGGTTATGGGGTAGGGTTTTCTTCTGGGATGTTTACGATAGTAATAATAATTTGATTGAAGAGATATCAAGAAAAGCTTTCTATTTTCCCGCCACGGAAAATGGTATTGATATTACCGTGCTAGAAGATCGTGCATTGTTAGATGAAATAGAGGAACCTGTAGTGCCCAGTCCTGACATATATCATGATATCATATGGAGTTAGATAATTAGTCACCTTTGTTATAAAATCAATTCTATGAGGTGCTTTATGTTAAGTATGGAAACATATGGGGTTAATGCCGTTGCAAAAAATTATAAAGGTTTTGCTTTAGTAGAAATATTAGTAGCTTTGACTGTTTTATCGATTACTGTTATTGCTTTTACAGGGCTTTTAACTCATAGCTTTTCAGGTATCTTTGAAGCAGGCAAAAAGAGCGATGCTCTTTATACTGCACAAGATAACATGGAAAATAAAATAGCTAAAAAAGATGGCTCCGGGCAAAAACTAGACTTGGTTTTTGGAAGCCAGTATACAGTGTGGGGGAAAGAGTTAGACGAAACAAAATACAAAACTTTTGTTTCTGATTCCTCCGCAAGAATTAGGTTTGTTACAGTTGGTGAAGATGGCACCGTGTGCGGTTCTCCTAACGGGATAGAATGGAAGGAATTTGAATCAAATGTCAGTGACGATTTATATGATGTAACCTGGGGTGGTATTTTTGAAGAAAAAAAATATGTAGCAGTTGGTTCTGATGGAGTCATTATTACTTCTCCTGACGGGATTAGTCTTAATTGGGTCGAGAGGGTATCGGGTACAGGGGAAGAATTAAATGCGGTTGCCTGGGGAGGACCAACTGAGAGTGACGATCTCAAAAAGTTCGTGATTGTTGGAAATAATATAGTTCTTGTATCAACAAATGGTGAAACATGGGAAAATAAGGATACTGAAAACCCTTTAGGTTTTTTTGATGATTTAGAACTTAAAGATGTAATTTGGTCTGAAAGCCTTGGTTTGTTTGTTGCTGTTGGTAAAGATGGTGTGATTATAACTTCATCCAATGGTGAAGTCTGGAGCAAAACTACAATGACATGGGAGGGCGCTGCACCACATTTATATGGTGTAACCTGGGGTCAAAATAAACTTATAACTATTGGTAATCTTCCTTCTAATGAAATTGTTATAATGACTTCACTTGATGGTATAACATGGGAAACTCAATACTTTACTGATGATGCGTTGGTTAACGGAATAACCTGGGGTGGTGCAGGAAGTGGTGGTCTCTTTGTGATGGTTGGCGAAAACGGCATTTCAACTTTACCTTTTGGTAGCGAATGGGGCATTGACAATGAATACTCATTATCAATCTTTAACGGGGTAACCTGGGGATATAATATGTTCACTTCAGTTGGTAATAATGGAGACATATGTACTTCATTAGATGGTAGCAGTTGGGAAGAACGGGACTCAAATGTTTTGAAACATTTTTATGGTATTACTAATGCCGATACCGGTCTATAGTGCTACTGGCACGGAGGGAAAAATGAGAACGCTAAAAAGCATAAATGGGATTAAAAATTCAAAGGGTGTTACGCTGGTTGAACTTATAATAGCTCTCGCAATATTAAATATAGTTTTAGCTGCAGCCTATAACTTCTTCTCATTCGGCAATAATTCTTTTATAATAGGCTCGAACCAATCTAATGTACAGCGCGACATTCGAACAGTTTCCTTTTTTATTACTAAAGAGGTTCGTAATGCCACAGAATTTGTACTTTTAGATACACCAGATACGCCGTTTGAATCGGAATATGAGTACATATGGATTGATGGTGCTACAATTAAACATATAGAGAGTGGTTTAGAGACAAATAAAGCCATTTGTAGCATTTTAGGTGATGATTCCTATTTCACTTTAGAACAACTCAGCAATGGTAAAAATATCATTAATTTTATTATTAAAGGTCAGGAGGGTAATCAAACAAACGAACTTAATTCTGGTATTTTATTAAATAACTTAAACAATTTATCGGAAATTACGGATCCTAAAAAAGTAATACGATACAAGGGGCCAAGCTCTTAACACGATAGTTTATTAAACGCGTTAGCTACACCTCCCACTTAATAAGTGGGAGGTGTTATATTTACAGAAAGAAAATTGAACAGTGCCTGGAATGTGCCAAAAGTTCATCTCTTGCCGAGTATGGCAGGAAGACACACTTTTGGTTTGGTGACCACGGTGTCTATGGCATCCCGGCACTGTTATTGTTACAAGTTGGCTTCAGTGAGGGGGCCGTAGTCAGTTTGTGTAAGGTGGATTTTATATGTATAATTCTTTGGTGGTATGTTTTTCTGGAGGAGAAAATGAAAAACATTAGTGTTGGCCTTCTTTTACTTAACATTGCTCTCTTAAGTATCATTGACTGCCTCTATACCATCAGTGCCGTTTCCTATGGTCTCGGGGAAGTTAACCCTATCATGGATGCCATTATTCAAACCCCGTTATTCCCATTGATTAAATTATTTATTATTCCCATTGCACTGCTTTGGCTCTGGACAATCCGTGATAAGTGGCAGCACAACGGGTTAATCAATCTGGGATTGTGGACGTTGTTCGTGTTTTACGGGGCCCTAACGGTGTGGCATATAATGGTACAAGTGCGCTTGGGCTGAGGTGCCAGGCACAATATAATTGTAAACCTATCGTAATGTAAAATTATAAAGTAAAAATACCCCACTGTAAGCATAGTGGGATATTTTACATTTTCTCAATGAGCTGTTTACGGCTCTGTAACAATACTCACCGTCTTGGTCTCATTATTCCATATTACTTGCGCCCCCAGGGCGTCGCCCACAAACCGCAGCGGCACATAAGTCTGCTCGTAATAGATACCGGCTGGTACGTCAATGGCAGTGGGTTCGCCGTTCACTAGCGGGGCAGTGGAGCCAATGGCCAGCTCAACCGTCCTTTCCCCGGCGGTCATGGTTACCGTTTGTGTTTGTGCATCCCAGTTTACCTCGGCCCCCAACGCCTCAGCTATTGGCCTAAAGGGCACCAGCACCCGGTTATCTTGCATTACCAACGGCACATCCAGAGTCAAAGAGCCAATCATTACATTTTGCCCGTTATTCTCTTCGGCCTGCTGCTTAACCACGGCGCTGCCCGAATCCAAACGGGCCTTTATTTTAGCCACGTAAACCTGAACTTCTTCACTGCGTGAAGACTCGTATTTCAGCCTGTCCGCCCACCAACCGGCAATGATGTAATCGCCGTCATCGGTACCCCGAATGGAAAACCTTTCATCATATTTATCACTCGCCAGGGTTTTATCCCACAACTGTTTGCCGTTGGCATTGGTTTTGACTAGGTAGAAGGCTAATTCACCATCGCCTAGGGAATCGGTAAACCCGGCGGTCAGGTATCCACCATCAACAGTTTGCTGCACTGTCTTGCCTACATCCCAGCCTTTGTTACCCAAGGCCTGCTCCCATATAATGTTGCCTAGACTGTCTGTCTTAACCAGGTACAAATCAAAATTGCCGGAATTAAAGGAAGACGTCCTGCCGGTTACAATATAGCCGCCATCATTGGTCTGCGCTATGGTTGCCGGGATGTCCCAGCCCTCGCCGCCGATGGTGGTTTCCCATTCTAATGCGCCTGAAGAGTCGGTTTTTACCAGGTACAGGTCATAACCCCTGGCGCCGAAAGATTCGGTTTGGCCGGTCAGGATGTACCCACCGTCCTCGGTCTGCTGGACATATACGCCTTGGTCATCTTGTTTGCCGCCGAAAGTCTTTTCCCACTCCATTTTGCCCCGGTCATCCGTTTTAACCAGGTACATGTCATAACCGCCGGCCCCGAAGGAATTGCTTTCGCCTATCACTATGTAGCCGCCGTCCGCGGTCTGCACCGCGTAGGCACCGACCTCTTCGCCGTCGCCGCCGAATACGCCCTGCCATTCTTTATTGCCCGAAGCCTCTGTTTTAATCAAGTATAGTTGGGTATCCTTTTGGTCGGAATATGATTTAGTTGTTCCGGCGATGATGAAGCCATCGTTATCAGTTAGTTGAACTGAAACCGCACTGTCATCCCGGGCACCGCCGTAGGTAAACTGCCACCGCATATCTCCCTTGGGCCCCACCTTGACCAGGTAGGCGTCATAACCACCGGAGCCGTGCATGCGGGATTGTTTGGAAACTGTTTCGCCCACCACAATATAGCATCCATCAGCCATCTGGATGGCTGAATACCCGCGATCCAGTTGGTAACTGCCCATAGTGTTCTCCCATTCCAGTTCCAGCCCGCTTGCGGCCAGGGCGGTTGTCCCAAAGGTACCGGCCAAAAAAAATAATGCCAGGCTAATTATCAGTATGCGCCAGTGGTTAAACTTGTTCTGCAATTTAACATCCCCTTCCATTATAAGGCACCTATAGTTTTTATATACAGACCTTATCTTAGTATCTCAATATAGGTCATATTTGTAAAGACAAAATATGTTATATTATTAGTAAAAGCACAATTCCTCGCAAAAACCATAAGGAACAGTGCCAAAACAGGTTCAGGCAGCAAACTTGTTAATTATTTTTGAAAAGCCCTGACATTGGCAGGGAATTAATTTTAACTTGTTGAAACATGAAAAAAATAGTAAGTATGATAACATGGTGATAACATGGAAAATATCATTACAACAGCCACCTTCATAACCCTCTACAGTACGGACAGGTCAACGGTGGAAACCGTGGTAGGGGGGCTTGATTACAGCCGTTATTGTCTTTTGGTAACCGGCAACCTGGCCGCTTTGGCCCGGACGGCGCAGAACCCGCCTGACTTGCTGGTGGTTGATGCCATTGACAATCAGCGGGAGATGGAGGAACTGGCCCGGCTGGTGGAGCAAATTACCCCTGCACCCCCGGTATTGGTTTTGACTCCCAAGGATACCTGTAATGGAAACAACATGTCCACGTTGCAGGTTTTGTACGCCAACGACGTATTAATTAAGCCTTTTGAGGCTCCGGCGTTTATGGAACGTGTCGCTGCGCTGCTGCTGCAAGTTGGGCGGCATCCAAAACCGGCCCACAGGCCGCCGCAGTTACGCCGCGAAAAGCCGCTGGTGCTGGTGGTGGATGACAGCCTTTTGCAGTTGAATATGATACTGCGCCACCTGGAGAATCAGGAGTTGGAGATTATCACTGCCGCCGACGGCCATGAAGCCCTACGGATCGCGGCTGAACGGGTACCGGATCTGGTATTGCTGGATTTGGTACTGCCGGGCTTGGACGGACTGGAAGTGTGCCGGCGCATTAAAGCCGCACCCGCCACTGCCGAAGTGCCGGTGATTATTACCACTACCTTGAACGGCCAGGAGGACAAACTGAACAGCCTGCAGCACGGCGCCGACGATTTTATCACCAAGCCGGTGGATCGCCGGGAACTGCTGCTTAAAACCAGCAGCATGTTAAGACGCAAAAAACACCTGACCACATTGGCCAGGCAGGCCAGCCGGGATCCGCTTACCGGGCTGTACAACCGCCGGTATATGGACTTTGCCATGAAGCGGGAAATGATGGATTCATTGAGCAGTGAATCGCCCCTTTCGCTACTGATGCTGGACGTGGATCATTTCAAGAACTATAACGACACTAACGGGCACCCGGCCGGGGATGAGGTGCTGAAAGCCATCGGCAGTATCCTGACCGCTAAACTAAGGCAGCACGACATTATTGTTCGGTACGGCGGCGAGGAGTTTCTGGTGCTGCTGCCCAAAACCTCAGCCGAGGGTACCGCCCTGGTGGCCGAAAAAATTCGCCACGCGATGGAGGAATATCCTTTTCCCTACCGCGCAAGCCAGCCCGGCGGCATGGTCACCGTCAGCATCGGCGGGGCCTGTTTTCCTGAACACGCCTGCGACGCCGCCGAACTGCTGCATCTGGCGGATGAAGCCCTGTACCGGGCCAAGCGGGAGGGCCGGAACTGCTTCCGCTTAGCTAAAAAACTCGAGGTGATTTGTTCTTAATTACTCCCTACTGGGAATAGTGGGTGCGCGTCTCCGCCGGCTTGTTGGCGGGGGCGCTTATTTTTTTTAAGCGAGGTGTGCTTGCGGGCCGGGGCTAAAATTAAATTTAATTTATTGCAGGAATATGTCGAAATAAAGTTTAAGGCATGTGGTTAATTTACTCATCAATTATTAATTTAAATGAAAGAGGGGATGACATAAAATGATGCATTAAAAATTTAAATTTTTTAATAAGTAGCTTTTAAGTCACGTATTTTTGCTCACTATTACTTGTTAAAGGAGTGTGCTTGCATGTATAAAACGAGAAGCCAAAAACTCTCGTTACTGATAATAATAGTTGTTGCACTATTATTGGGGGTTGCTCCAATTGCTTCGGCCCAGCCTGTAGATGTTAAAGGTCATTGGGCAGAGAAGCAGGTAACCGCATGGGTTAATAATGGGCTGGCAGGAGGTTACCCGGACGGTACATTCAAGCCTAACAATCAAATTACCCGAGCGGAGTTTGTCGCTTTAATCAATAGAGCTTTCGATAAACAAAATCCCGAAGCTGCAGCTAAGTTTAAGGATGTCAAGTCAACCGATTGGTTCTATGCTGAAGTGGCCGTAGCCAAAACAGTCGGTTATAGTACCGGCTACGAAGACGGTACTTTTAGGCCTCAAAAACCAATCACCAGACAAGAAGTTGCTTCTGTTATGGTTAGGCTGCTTCAGCTTGCATCCGACACAGAGCAAGCAGCTTTTAAGGATGCCAGCCAGATAGCCGCCTGGGCACAAAATGCCGTCAATACGATTGCTGCCGCCGGCATTATGGGTGGATACAGCGACGGCACTTTTAAGGCCACCAACCCCATCACCAGAGCGGAAGCGGTAGTAACTTTGGACAGGGCCGTAGGATTTTTAAATCCTAAAACATCCACAGTAACTTACGACCAGGCCGGGACTTACGGGCCGGAAACCGGAACCAAAACTATTAACGGCAGTGTAGTAATTAATGTGGCCGGCGTTACTTTGCAGAATACGATCGTTACCGGGAACCTGCTCTTGGCCGCAGGTATCCAAGAGGGTGACGTTAAGCTTAAGAATGTTACCGTCAATGGAACTACCACCATTAAGGGTGGCGGGTCAAACAGTGTGATTTTGGAAGACTGCACCCTACCCAGTATAACCGTGGCTAAAAAAGGGGTAAGAATAGTTGCTTCCGGAAACACAACCGTTAAACTGGTAACACTGGCTTCCGGGGCTACCCTGGTGGAGGTTACTATAACTGGACCCGGGTTTGAAACGATTACTATTGCTGAAGAAGTGCCTGCTGGGACGCTAATTACTCTTTATGGTAACTATGATGTAGTTAATGTTTTCGCTGAAGATGTAAAGGTAGAATTAGCAACTGGTAATGTAACCAGCCTGACCCTGGATGCCAAGGCAGCCGTTACTGGTGATGGAACCATTGAAACTGCGGTAATAAACGCTAATGGTGTGTCCATTAAACAGGAACCGGCTAATATAGAAGTGGCTGACGATGTTACCGCAAGCGTGGGCGGTGAGTCGGTATCCGGTTCGACTACCAAAAAGACTTCCAGCGGCGGTGGCGGTGGAACAGTATTAAACAAAGATGCTAGCTTAAGTGATTTGACTATCAACGGTTTAACCGTAACAGGATTTAATGCCGCAACACTAAACTACAATGTAGCGCTGCCGGCAGGAACCGTAGAAGTGCCGGTAACAGCAGCCACGGTAAATGACACTGGAAAAGCTACTGTAGAAATTACGCAGGCAGCCGGCTTGGCGGCACCTGATAATACAGCAACTGTAATTGTAACCGCCCAGGATCGAGAAACTACCAGGGTTTATACAATTAGTTTCACAGTAACACCGAATCAGGATCAAGATGCACCGACAGGGCTTTCCGGTGTGGCTCCCAGCAGTTTTGGAGGCAGTGACGGCAAGATTACAGGTGTAGATAGTACTATGGAATACAAACTGTCAACAGATACAGTATGGATTGCTGTAACCGGCCCGGAAATCGTCAACCTGGCGGCTGGAAATTATAATGTCAGATATGCGGCCAAGACTGGGTATAACACAGGAGTAACGGCTGCAGTTATGGTACCTGAGGGCGCCAAAAGTAGTGATGTAACCTTGAAGGTTTTCACGATCGGCGGGCTGGATGCGACAGGTCTGGAAGGTTCAGCTATCGGCTTTCCGCCTGATGGAAATTATAATGGAGCTAATTTGTATGTTGCCGACTTTACAGATTTTTATGGTGTAGTTGCCGAAGCAACAGATGATAACGCTGTGATAAATAAAATTTTTAAGAATGGCTTAGATGTTACAGCAAATGCTGCCAATGAGGTTATTAGCGAAAATGATAGGATTATTGTTTGGGTTATTGCTGAGAATGGTTTTGAAGAAATCTACAGTGTTTATGCAAAAGCAGCTCCAACTTACAGTATTGCATTGAGTGCAGCTAATCCAGCAGATTTGGGTACGGCAACCGAAGGGTATAGTGCACAAACCCCGACAGGAGTTACTGTAACCAGAACTGGCACGGGTGACATCACTAATTTGGCAGTAGCATTAAGCGGCACTGATGCAGGCAGTTTTACAGTTACCCAGCCGGTAGACACAACGCTTAATAGTACTACCGCATCAACAACCTTTACATTGGTACCAAAGGATGGTCTGGCAGTTGGCAGCTACACGGCAAGTGTGGATATTACAGCTGACAACGGTGTAAGTGAGTCGTTTGTAATAACCTTTACCGTTGAAGTGACCAAATATGGCATTGCCATAAATGTAGCAGGTGGAACGGCGACTGTAACTACTGACCCCGCCGTTGAAGCAGCAGCGGGGGCGGTCGTATCCTTGACTATTTCTAATATTGAGTCTGGCAAGCTGTTCAAGTCAGTCACGGTTACAGATACGGACAGTGGAAGTATTGCAACAACAGAAGTAGCAGAAGGAGCAAGCTATACTTTCACAATGCCGGCCAAGGCGGTAACCGTAACCGTTGCAGTGGAAGAAGTTGTAGTGGAAGAAGTAATAGTGACCGGAATTACAGTTAAAACAGCTCCAAATAAAGTAGCCTATGCTGAAGGAGAGAATTTAGACTTGACGGGTTTGGGAGTAACCCTGACTAAATCAGATGCAAGCACGGAAGATGTAGTATTGGCAGACTTTGCAACAGCGGGCATTACTACAACACCGGCAGCAGGAACAGCATTGGGTACAGCGGTTACTGAGATCGTAATTAGTCATACAGTAAGTGGAGTAAGTACAACCCAGGCAATTAACGTGAATACCTTCCCGGAGGCGGTAGGAGACTGTGAATCGTTAAATGAAGACAGTAATGTGTTGATATATGTATTAGCCAATGATATAGATATCGATGGAGATACACTATCTATATTAAGCTTTACGCAAGGGATTAAAGGAATAGTTTCACCGGAAGGGATTGGTTTAAGATATACCCCAAATCCCAACTACAACGGAGCAGACAGCTTCACATATGTAATAAGTGATGGTAATGGGGGCATAGCGACAACAACGGTTAATGTAACAATAAATCCTGTGAATGATGTACCGGTGGCAGTGGATGACTATGGTAATACAGTGTTAATATCAGGCGGTAGTGTATATACAGCGCTTATTGACGTATTTGTTAATGATTCAGATGTAGATGGAGATACGCTGTCAATAACAGGATTCACCCAGGGTATTTATGGGGCAGTTTCCCAGGAAGGTGACTCTTTAAGATATAACGTAGCAGACTACACCGGACCAGACAGCTTTACGTATGAAATAAGTGATGGTTGTGGTGGAATAGCGTCCGCAACGGTGTATATAAACAACTGATTAATAAGGCATCGACAGTCTTCCGAATAGCAGGAACCTCTGTAAAAAGAAACCCCAGCGGACAAGGAGCAATCCTAAGTCCCTGGGGTCTTTTTTGAGAAAACAGTCATGGAACCATTAAACATGGGAGAAGGGGATAGGCCTAACGCATGTTCATAGCGGTATAACTGCGCCTTGGCGACACGCACTTGTAGGCCGGCCTGATGATTTTACCGGCGTTGACAATCTCCTCAATTCTGTGTGCACTCCAGCCTGAAATTCTGGAGATGGCAAAGAGAGGCGTATACAATTCCGGTGGGATGTCCAGCATGCGATAAACAAAACCGGAATAAAAATCGATATTAGCACTGACACCTCTTTGTAGTCGATGGCCCTTGGATACAACTTTAGGTGCAATTTCCTCAACCTTGTTATAAAGGTTATATTCATCCTGCATACCCTTTTCCCTGGCCAGTTCGGCCACATGTTCCTTAAATATAACCGCCCTGGGGTCGGATACTGAGTAAACAGCATGGCCAATACCGTAAATTAGGCCGGTGTGGTCAAAGGCCTGCTTGTTAACTATTTTAAGCAGGTGGTTTTCGATTTCCTCATCGTCTTGCCAATCCCTTAATTTTTGTTTCATATCATCAAACATTTGAATCACTTTAATATTCGCCCCGCCATGCCGTGGCCCCTTAAGGGAACCCAGCGAAGCGGCTGTGGAAGAATAGGTATCTGTACCTGACGAAGTGACCACATGGGTGACGAAAGATGAATTGTTACCGCCGCCGTGCTCAGCGTGCAGGATTAGGGCCAGGTCTAATAGCCTTGCTTCGAGTTTGGTGTATTGGCTATCGGGTCTGAGCATGTGCAAAATATTTTCCGCGGTGCTTAGTTCAATTTGCGGGCTGTGAATATATAAACTCTGGTTAGCGTAGTAACGGGCAAAAGCCTGGTAACCGTAAACCGCCATCGTGGGAAAACAGGCGATTAGCTTGATACATTGTTTTAATACATTGTTTATGGCAGTGTCATCGGCCCGGTTATCAAAACTATACAGCGCTAAAACACTTCGGGCCAGTTGGTTCATAATATCGTTACTAGGCGAGGTTAAGATCATGTCCCGGACAAAATGCTCGGGCAGATCGCGATAGGAACTCAGGATCTGTTCAAAATCGCTGAGTTCATTTCTACTGGGCAAGCCGCCAAAAAGCAGCAGGTAGCAAGTTTCTTCAAAACCAAAACGGTCGTCGCTAAGACAGCCATCGATTAAGTCTTTAATGTCATAGCCCCGGTACATAAGCCGGCCGGGAACGGGAATGATATCGTTTTCATCCACGATGTAGGCATGTACCTCGCCGATTTCGGTTAAGCCGACCAGGACGCCCCGGCCGTCACTATCGCGGAGCCCCCGTTTTACCTGGTATTTATCAAACAATGCGGCCTCGAGCACGTTGCGCTTTTCGGCCAGGCTGGATAGTTTGTCTAATACTCGGTATTCATATTCTTTTAACATGTATTTTCACCTCTTCATACGTTCTGTGTTAATAACTACTACATTGTTTGATGGTTATCCTTCTGACGGGCGTTCATAATACTGTATTATGATAGGATGTAAAATTGCAGTTATGGCAACAAATTGATAATTATGTTAAATTGTGTAAAGTTTTTTTGAAGTTCGGCAGGAAATATTTGCTTGTTGTTGAAATATTATGATAATTTAAAAATATAGTACTGGTTGTATGATATGGAATCGAATAAACGCACTGGTTTCTCGCTGATTGAATTGTTGGTCGTGATTGCTTTATTAGGCATTGTTTTAGCTATTGCCGTGCCGGCAATGGGCAATTACCTGGCTAACTGCCGGCTTGAGTCTGCCTGCCTGCAGCTGCAGCAGGAAATTCGTTCGGCGGGGCAGGACGCGTTGGTCAATGAGTCTGTGAATTACCGTGTTAATTTTTACCGGGCCTCTGAGAAATATCGGGTTGTTGACCAATTAAGGCCGGCAGCATACCACGAAGTGGTTATGCCTGGCGGTGTGGATTTGGTGCTGACAAATTTTCAATACGACGTGCTTAGGTTTTCTGCCCGGGGAGCACCTACCGCCGGCGGCCATATTAGCTTGAACAGCCGGCAGTCCGGCAAGTATATGTATGTTATTGTTGCTCCGGTGACCGGTCGTACCAGAATAAGTGACGCACCACCCACCGGGCGGGATTAATTTTTTGTGGTGATGCACATGAGTAACAACCGGGGTTATATCTTGGTCGGAGTTTTGTTGTCGTTTGCTTTGTTAAGCATTATAGTGGCTCCGCTGAGTTTGTCATTAATCTTTTCAGCAAGGCAGTCGGAAGGCGCGGCAAACAGGCTTACCGCGCTGGAACTGGCCCAGGGTAAACTGGAAGAGATGACATCATATCGATACGAGGACATTGGGCCGATGGACAGGGAAAGTTTTCCCGTGCCATTCGGTTCTTTTAATTTTGCGGTTCAGGTGGAGGAAGATCAAGCAATGAGCGGTTTAAAGAATATCTTGGTTATTGTTTATTACCCGGATCCGAGCTCGGGCAGTGAAAAAACCGTTTCGGTCACCGGAGCCCGGGCGAGAAGATAAAGATTTGAAGTTGGGAACCGGTAAGGTGCCAGGTGTTGCAAGTTGAAAGTTGCGTATTTTGCAGCTTTCAACTTGCAACACCTGGCACCAAAGCCCAACCAGAAAGTTATATTCGTTTATCGTGGTGCAGGTACGCTCCTTCGCTGCGCTCAGGATGACAGGCCTGAAGTCATTTTTTCAGGGTAGGTGGATGCCAAGCTATGAAATACATTAAGGTCACAGTTAAAAACCAAAAAGGTGTAACCTTGGTGGAATTGATTGTCTCCCTTTTGCTAATTGGCATCGTGTTTGGCACCATCAATACCTTTTTGGCCTACGGGTTGAACACGTATAACACCAACCGGGACCGGGCAGAAGTGGCGGAAAATTTAAGAGTGGGCTTAAACAGGCTGTCTCGGGAGATGCGCATGGCCGCGGAATTTAAATCTTTTACCGAGGCCAACGGCGGCCGGTTGGCTTTTAAATCAACCGGGACAGGCCGCACGATTAGCTATCACATCAGCACCAGCGGCGACAGCGAGTCGGCCAAACAGCTTATTCGGGCCGTTGACGGGCAGGGCAATAACCCGGTGGTTAGGTATGTGCACAAGATCCAGGTCGTGTCGGCTCTTGATGGTGCCGGCGTCGAGGTGCTCACTGTCACTCTCACCGGGGAAAAGGGCCGCAGCGGCAGCAGGGAAGTTAGTACTACTGTCAGGTTAAGAAATTAACCGGGAGCTGTTGAATTATGCAAAAGTTGTCAACCAGGGATGGGTATGCTTTGTTACTGGTGCTGATGGTGATGCTGGTTATATTGGTGCTTGCATTTACACTGGGCACACTGACCCGGCATCAGCAGCAAAATGTGGTTAAAGAAGAATACTTTTTAAATGCGCTTAATGCAGCCGAGGCCGGTATAGAGGCTGCGCTGGCCAGGATTAAAGGCGAGCCGCTTTGGTATGCCAACTTCCCTATGGCGGGTACGGTTACCGATGCGGTAATTGTATTTGCAGCCACGGAATGGGCAGACCAGGCCTCTTATGAGGTGCAAGCCCAAAAGTACGCCGAGGATATTGGCACCTCTTTGCATTTAGAATCGGTGGGCCGGCAAAGCACGGGCGAGGGCGTATCGGCGGGCCAAAAGACATTGCAGTCTACAGTAGGGGTATTTGAGGCCGGTGATTATCTCCGGGGGCTGACCGTGCTGCCCAACGCTCCGGCAAGCTTGGATCTTGAAGACACCCTGGTACTGGACGGGGATTTGCTGATCAACGGGGTGGCCAGATTAGCCGAGACAACGGTGGTAAATGGTGGGGTATACACCAGCGGTGATATAACCGGTACCTGGAGCGGCATTAAACGGGCCGGTTATTTGTTTATTCCGCCGTTTCCGGAACCGAATGAGGATGTTTACAGGATTAATGCCGAAGCTTACGGTGAGGTTTATGTCTTAGATACTTCTTTTGGTACCTACTGGGACGACGGTGCGCCTGATGGTGAAGGTTCAGGGCCGGTTACCGCGTATGACGGCATCTACTTTGTGGACGGTGACATTACCATTGGCGGTAGTTACTGTGGTTCGGCGCTGTTATTTGCCACCGGCAGTATCACTGTGGCGGGCGACCTGGTGCCGGAACCGGCCACCGGAATGCTGGCCCTGGTAGCCCTGGGTAATGTGGATATCCAGGATTATACCGTCTATGCCAACATTCTGGCCGGTGGTTCCCTGCAGGCTCTGGGCGGTGCGGCACTGTACGGCTCGGCCTGCGTTACGGGCTTGGATTTTGGTTGCAGTATCGATTATGAACCCGTCTACATTTATCACCAGGAGAATCTGTATCCAATAGAGGATTTTATACCCATCAAGACGAAAATAGTCGATTGGCAGGAACAATACCCGGTATTTTAACTTTTATTATTAATCCCCAAATTACGTTTTAGTGCTTCTTGTAACACATGAGAAAAGTTAATATTCTCTTTTTCGGCCAGATCGTTTAACCATTTTGGCACGGTCAAAGTTTTCTTTACGGCTTTGTTTTCTATTGCACTTCTATAAAGGGGCATCCATACTTCAACAAACAATATAGCCTGGTTCTTTTCTGGTTTTAGCTGCCCTATGGGTGTTGGCATGGGTATTGTTTCGTTATCAAGCTCCATATTATATAAATGCAAAGCCAAGGCTTCTTTGGCATTTTTTACTGCATCGTCAACAGTGTGGGCGCTGGGTAGGCATCCGGGCAAATCAGGAAATTCCATGGAAATCCCGTCATCGGCAAAGTCAAATATGGCGGGAAATATATAATGATCTTTCATATTTTTAACCTCCATAGAGAAGATAGTTTAATTAATCAATACTAATTTTTGCTTGCGCCAATATGCTTAAGACGGTCTTTTTAGGTAAATCTTTCTGGGGGTGAGTAACGGTAACTTTTCCTTCTTTCGTAGGGTGCTTAAAGTGATAGTGATCTCCGACGGAATTCACATAATACCAACCATCTTTTCTAAGCATCCTGATGATTTTTTTTGATGAATAAGATTTCAACTTACCTCACCCCTTAAACTGAAAAAATAATAACACGTGTTTTTATACGTGTCAAATTGATTAGAGATAACAAAAATTATTTACACCCCAGCTATATATGGCAAGGATATCCTGGGTAAAAGTATAAATAATACTACCGGGAAGAATATTATTAACTATCATGTTAATGGATGGTGGATATCAGTGGTGGAAAAAACGGTAATTCAAGAAGTGTTGCAACAAGCGATGTCTAGGGGCGGCGATTTTGCCGACATTTTTATTGAGTATAGGCGGGCCACCGGCATCGGCTGCGAAGACGGAAAGATTGAACGCATTCATTCCGGTATTGAAAACGGCGCGGGCATTAGGGTGCTGTCTGGTGACAACACTGCCTACGGTTATACCAACGACCTCAGCCGGGAGGGCCTGGTGGAGGCGGCGCGTATTGTCAGCCATGCCGTATCGGGCGGCCAGGGAGAGATTAACCCGGAGCTGCGGCAACTTGAGCCTTCGGTTACCTTTAACATTGGCCGCATGCCGGATAAGGTTAACACCGATGATAAGGTTAAGGCTGTGAAAGCAGCCGACGAAGCCGCCCGGGCGGTAGACCGGGATAAGATTAAGCAGGTTATGGTGGGCTACGGCGACGTTGTGCAGAACATTATTATGGCCAACAGCAATGGCGAATACGTGGAAGAGGAACGGGTGCGTACCCGGCTGATGGTGCAGGCCATCGCAGCCGAAGGGGCAATTATTCAAACCGGCTACGAGGCCGTGGGCAGCCACAGCGGCTTTGAACTGCTGGAACGTAAGCGACCCGAGGAGATCGGTGCCGCGGCAGCCAAACGGGCGGTGCAGATGCTTACAGCCAAGCCTGCCCCGGCGGGCAAAATGCCGGTGGTGCTGGCCGGCGAGGCCGGGGGTACTATGGTGCACGAAGCCTGCGGCCACGGTTTGGAAGCCGACTTGGTGCAAAAAGGGTTGTCTGTATATGCCGGCAAGATAGGCCAGAAGGTAGCCGCGGACTGCGTTACCGTGGTTGATGACGCTACCATTCAGGATCAATACGGCTCTTACAGTTTTGACGACGAAGGTGTGCCGTCCCGCAAAGTGGTGCTGATTGAAAACGGTGTGCTGAAAGATTTCCTGTATGACCGCATTACCGCCCGGAAGGAGGGTGTGGAACCCAACGGCCACGGCCGGCGGGAATCCTACCAGCACAAGCCGATTCCGCGCATGGGCAACACTTATATTGCCGCCGGCACCGAAGACCCGCAAAAGATTATCCGGGAGACCGGTAACGGCCTGCTGGTGACCAAGATGGGCGGCGGGCAGGTGAACACCACCACCGGGGATTTTGTCTTTGACGTAGCCGAAGGGTTTTTAATCACTGGCGGCGAGGTCGGCCCGATGGTTCGCGGTGCCACTCTCACCGGCAACGGCCCGGAAGTGCTAAATATAGTTGAAGCAGTGGGCAACGACCTGGGATTCACCATCGGCACCTGCGGCAAAGACGGCCAAGGTGTGCCGGTCAGCGACGCCCAGCCTACGCTGAAAATCAGGGAACTGGTAGTAGGCGGCACGGGACACGGGGAGTAATAACACGGGTAAGGTGCCAGGTGTTGCAAGTTGAAAGTTGCGTATTTTGCAGCTTTCAACTTGCAACACCTGGCACCAAAGCCCAACCAGAAAGTTATTCGTTTATTATTCATTGCACTTCGTTTCATTCAGAATGACACGCGGTCTGGCTTTTTAAGTAGATATTTAACCGATTGAAATATAATCTTAGACAAGTTTAGCAAAGAGGGTTTGATTTTAGCTATGGCCTACCTAAACGAAATATTTGTTTTTCTGCTGGGCGCCTGTATCGGCAGTTTTCTAAACGTTTGCATCTATCGCCTGCCGCGGGAGGAGTCGGTGGTGTACAAGCCCTCCCACTGCCCGGGGTGTGGCAACAAGCTTGGTGTACTGGATTTAGTACCCATACTCAGTTACGTATTCCTGCGGGGGCGTTGCCGGCACTGTGGTAGCCAAATCTCTGCCCAGTACCCTTTGGTGGAACTTATAACGGCATTGCTTTTCCTGGCCGCCTACATCACTTGGGGCATAAGTTGGCATACCGCTTCTATGTGGGTATTCCTGGCGGTGCTGGTCTCGGTATCGGTAGTTGACATCCACCACCGGATTATCCCGGACGAAATACTGGTGGTGGGTACAATTTTGGGTTTACCGCTCATATTTTTAACCTCAATCAGTGATCTAATCAGCGGGTTGATAGGATTTTTTGCCGCCGGTTTGTTGCTGCTGGCCATAGCTGTTGTGTCTAAGGGCGGCATGGGGGGCGGCGATATCAAATTAAGCGCGGTGATGGGCCTTTTTCTGGGCTGGCAGGGTGTAGCCGTCGCCCTGTTCCTGTCGTTCTTGATCGGCGGCATAGCCGGCATTTTACTGCTGGTCACCAAAATTAAGGGCCGCAAAGACGCCGTTCCCTTCGGCCCGTACCTGGCCCTGGGCGCACTAGTTGCCGTCTTCTACGGGCAACGAATTATCACTTGGTATATGAGTCTGTCAGGGCTGTAGAAAACACAAAAGCATGATTCGATCCGCCATTGTTATACTAATCAATTTCAAGTATAATGAATTTACAATAATGTTTTAAATTGGAAGTGTTTATTTGATTACTCCCAAAAAGCTAGCCGAATACCGGTCTGGTTGGCGCAATTACAAAAAAGAGGAAGAACGACAACTGGCCCTGCGGTACAAGCTGGCCAACAACAAGGTGAGACAGGCTGCTGCTCACCTTAAGCATACTTATAATTGTAAAGTTTTTCTTTTTGGATCTTTACTCCGGGAAGAAAATTTTATGGAGCACTCAGACATTGATATAGCTGTTTCCGGCTTGAATAATCAAGTGAATTTTTGGAAGCTATATTCTGAAGTAATGGACATCCTGGTGCCTTTTGACTTTGACCTGGTGGAACTGGAAAATATTGAACCGGAAGTGCGGGAATATATCCAAAAAGGGGGTGTTGAATTGTGACCCCGGGTTTGGTTTTACTGGAGGTTAGGATACGCAGGGAACTATTAAACCTTGAGACACTAGTGGAAGAACTAAAAACGACAATCAGGATGAAGGAACTTAAAATTGATAACATAAGAGTTAGGGCAATTGCTTCTATTTTACACGACTTTTATTCCGGAATAGAAAAAATATTTATCAGTGTTGCCAGGGATATAGACCAAACAGTTCCCAAGAACGAAGGTTGGCACAGGCAGCTATTGGAGCAGATGACCCTTGACATTCCTTATAAAAGACCTGCAGTTATAGATGCTCCACTGGCGGCACAAATACAAGAGTATCTGAGTTTTCGGCACCGCTTTCGTAACCTGTATGGTTTTGAACTTGAATGGAGCAAGATGGAAAGACTAATTAATAATATGGAATCTACATCAAAACAAATAAAAGAAAGCATTGAGAAATTTTTGGATATTCTCAATGCTATTGCCGATTAAAGATATGGGGTCAGCTTTTTGTGTCAAAGGAACCGTCCCCCTGACACAAAAGCCTGACCCTGAGGTTTTAGTGGATTACACAGCGTGCTGCTGGTTTACCACTTTGGTCATCAACCGGGACAGCACCTGCCGCTCGTTTTGGTCTGCCACCATCCATAACTCCTTTAAAGCTTGCTGCTCCGGGTTGGCCGGGGGCACGTTTTGGGCCAGCACTTCACCCACCTGGTGAGCCATGTTTTGCACCTTGTCCCGGGGAATGCCCAGTTCCTCGGCAAATTCCATTGCTTGGCGCAGGTAACTTTTCCAGGTTTGCCAGTCGGTTTTAGCTATGCTTTGAAAACTTAAATCCACTTTTTCATCACCTCGGTAACTTTTTTCATACTAATTCATTGTAGTTAATATTTTGGCTAAAAAACGAAAAAATATTCATTAAACAGTCATATTTTAACAATTTAGGTAAAAACATTTCTGTGGTCAATTCTACGCAACTGACAATTATTTGATGGCACAACTCCCGGTACCGGGGCATATGCTGTAAATGAAAGGCGGAGAAAAGGGATTAGATAAAGAGCGGCCGGAAGGTCTCAAAACTGTTTCCGGTTCACAGCATACTTCCTTCAGGGGGTATTTTATTAATGAAGATCGGTGATATAGTCACCAGAAAAATTGACGGCGCGGAGGCTAGCTTTTGTATTATTGGGTTTTACACAGCCCAGCATACCGGGGAAAAAGTGGCTATTTTGGCCATGCTGGACCCCAACTCGGTGGTGGAGGTTTCGGTGCAGGAACTGGCGCCGGTTAAGTTAAAAGAAATAATTGCTCTGACCACTAGCACATGTTTCATGCATTAACTGCCTAAATGGCAGTTTTTCTGTTTTTATTACCCATTTAACCCTGGCACAAAAAGGAATAGTTTATTTTTCATTGAATTATACTAACGTAACTGAAAGGAGCGAAATAAACCGCTATGGAATCCGGATTCAAAGTAACTGCTGAAAACGCAGTACACAAAGCGTTGCAGATGGGCGCCGGGATGGCCGAGTCGTATCTTAGCAACGGCAAAGAATTGGTTATTGAAGTGCGCAATGGTGAAGTGGAAACAATGAAACTGGCCGGAGACCGGGGTTTGGGCATCCGGGTGTTTAATGAAGGCCGGACTGGTTTTGCTTTTACCACCGACCTTGGTGACACTGCCGTGGACGAGATGGTCACCCAGGCTATGGCCAACGCCCGCAGCGCCGAGCCCGACCCCCGGCGTACGCTGCCCCAACCGTCACCTTCCTACCCTCAAATGGACCTTTATGATCCGTCAATTAAAGCGGCCACCGTCGAGCATAAAATTGAAATGGCCCGGAACATGGAAAAAGAAGCCCGCAGCTTTGACCAGCGGGTTAGTGTTATTGAAAGTTCTACCTACCAGGACGGTGAGGCCGAAGTAATTCTGGTCAATTCCCACGGCATCTCACTGCAGTACTCGGGAGCATACTGCGGTATGTACATTGCCCTGGTGGCCGGCAGCGGGGAAGACAGCCAGACCGGTTTTGCCCTGGACTACACCCTGCTGTTTAAAGATTTGGACCCCGTCCGGCTGGGTAAAGAAGCGGCCCACCGTGCGGTGCGCATGCTGGGCGCCAAACCAGGCAGCACGCAGCAGGCCACAGTGGTGCTGGATCCTTACATTGCCACCGGGTTTTTAGGAGTAGTTGCGCCGGCGCTTTCCGCCGAGGCCGTGCAAAAGGGACGCTCTTTGTTTGCCGGCAAGGTGGGCCAACAGGTGGCCTCGGAGCTGTTTAATGTCGTGGACGACGGTACCCTGGCCAATGGTATTGCCTCAGCGCCCTTTGACGGTGAAGGGGTGCCCACATCCAAAACAGTGCTGATTCAAAAGGGTGTACTACAATGTTTTCTGCACAATACATATACCGCCGCCAAAGACGGTGTGCAGTCCACCGGAAACGGCGTCCGGGGCTCTTTTAAGGGGACACCGGAAGTGGGTACCACGAACTTCTTTCTGCAACCCGGCAGCGTCAGCCAGGAGCAGATCATCAGCGAGGTAAACAGCGGCCTTTACATCACTGAAGTGATGGGGCTGCACACCGCCAACCCCATTTCCGGCGATTTTTCATTCGGCGCCTCGGGCCTGTGGATAGAAAACGGCAAGCTGAGCCACCCGGTGCGGGGCCTGGCCGTGGCCGGCAATATTATGGATGTTATCAAAAACGTTGATGCCGTAGGCAGCGACCTGCAGTTCTTCGGCGGCAAAGGCGCGCCCACCCTGCGCATCTCCCGCATGAGCATCAGCGGGTAAAAAGGGGGTCAGGCCTGTCCTAACTATACTAACTATAAAAATTTAATATTATGATATTGTAGTTAGTATAGTTAGGACAGGCCTGACCCCCTCTTGAATAGTTTTCATAGTACTGCATTTATGTTAAAATATTGCCAGTGTTTTTTGAGGTGGTTAATAGATATGAAAATTTTAGTTTTAAACGGGCCCAACCTGAATCTGTTGGGACAGCGGGAACCGAGTGTCTACGGTTCGGTCAGGCTGGAGGATATTAATGAAAGCCTTCTTTTCATGGCCGGTGAGCTGGATGTGGATTTGGATTTCTACCAGTCGAACCATGAGGGGGCGTTGCTGGACAAGCTGCATGCCGCCATAGACGAGTGTGCGGCTGTGATCTTTAATCCCGGTGCCTTCACCCATTACAGTTACGCTCTGCGGGATGCGGTGGCCGCCATCGGCATTCCGGTCATTGAGGTGCACCTGTCCAATATTCATGCCCGGGAAGAGTTTAGGCATCACTCGGTAATTGCACCGGTGGCCGCCGGGCAAATCGTGGGCCTGGGCCCGCAAGGGTATATACTGGCCCTGCAAGCCGCGGTAGCGCTGGCCCGGGACGCTGTTTTTGCGGGTGCGGAGGGTACGGAATGAAAAAACGCGTAGCTAAAATAGGCGGCCTGCTGGCCGAAAAGGGCATTGACGCCATGCTGGTGATGCAGCCCGAAAACCGTTACTATTTAAGCGGTTTTACCGGTGACACCGGCGCTTTGCTGATTACAGCGGACGATTCTTTTATCTGTACCGATTTTCGCTACATCGAGCAGGCCCGGGAACAAAGCCCCCATCTGCAGGTAGCCCGGGTTACCGACACTCTGGTGGAAAAGTTGGCCGCCATGCGGGAAGATATCGGCTTGCGCACTCTGGCCTTTGAAGGCGACTTTATTAATTACACGATGTACAACACCCTGGGAGATAAACTGCCCGGCGTTGAATTGGTGCCGCTGGACGGAGCGGTGGAAAAATTACGCCGGGTTAAAGACCGGTCTGAACTGGCTGCCATTGCCAAATCTATGGCTATGCTGGACCGGGGATTTGAATATATCTGCGGGTTTATAAAGCCCGGGATCACTGAAATAGCTGTTTCGTTGGAGCTGGAAATATTCATGCGGCATCAGGGGGCCTCTGGAACATCGTTCCCCTTTATTGTGGCCTCGGGCCCCCGGGCGTCCCTGCCGCATGGTGAAGCTTCCGACCGGGTGATTGGGGAAGGCGATATCCTGACGCTGGATTTCGGGGTCATTATGGAACATTACTGTTCCGACATGACCAGGACGGTGACGGTGGGTGCTGCGCCGCCGGAGATGGAAAAGATTTATTACATAGTGCTAGAGGCCCAGCACGCCGGTTTAAAGGCGGTTAAAGCCGGGGTTAGCGCCAGTTCGGTAGACAAGGCCGCCCGCGATGTTATTGAAGCGCATGGCTATGGTGAGTACTTCGGCCACGGCACCGGTCACGGCGTCGGCCTGGCGGTGCACGAAGCGCCCCGCTTGTCCGCCCGGGATGACACTGTCCTTGAAGCCGGCATGGTGGTCACTGTGGAACCGGGCATCTACCTGCCGGGGCGCGGCGGAGTGCGCATTGAGGACAGCGTGGTCGTGGAACAAAACGGCTGCCGCCTGCTCACCAACTCACCCAAGGATGCCCTTTTGGTAATCTCTTAACGATTTTAATTAATTAAAGCGGATTTAAGGAGGCGGAGATAATGGTATCAACCAACGAGTTTCGCACCGGATTAACCATTGAAATTGAAGGTGACGTTTACCAGGTTGTGGATTTTCAGCACGTTAAACCTGGCAAAGGTGCTGCGTTTGTCCGGTCCAAGCTGAGAAATGTACGCACCGGCGCTGTAATTGACAGAACGTTTAACGCCGGCGAAAAATTCCCCAAGGCGCGGATTGAGCACAGAGAGGCGCAGTATCTTTACAATGACGGCAAACAATACAACTTTATGGACATGGAAACATTTGACCAGTTCAGCATGAGCAGTGAAGAACTGGGCGATACCATTAAGTATCTTAAAGAGAATATGGTCATCAAACTGCTAACGTTCCAGGAACGCTCTATTGGTGTAGACATTCCCAACTTTGTGGAACTGGAAGTGGTGGAGACCGCACCCGGCATCAAGGGCGACACCGCCTCGGGTGGTTCCAAGCCGGCCACGCTGGAAACCGGTTACGTTGTACAGGTGCCTTTTTTTATTAACATCGGTGATGTGCTGCAAATAGACACCCGCACCGGTCACTATATTAAGCGGGCATAAATGTTTAGAAACCCCCAAAAAGTGAGATACTAGTGCCGTACTGATAACTTGTACAATTTGGTATCTCGCACTAACCATAAGGGGGTTTTTTCATGTCCGATCTGAAGTCGAAAGTGGCCTACCTGCAGGGGCTGTCAAACGGGATGGAGTTGGATGCCAACACCAAAGAGGGCAGATTGCTAAACAGCATTATCAGCGTCTTGGATGACTTCGCAGAAACGGTATCTGAACTGGAGGACTCCCAGGAACAACTGGAGGACTACATCGAGACCATTGACGACGACCTGTATGCCCTGGAAAGTGATTTGAATGAGGAAGAAAACATGGAGGAGTACATCGAGGTGGATTGCCCGCGCTGCGGGGAAACAGTGTTATTCGAGCCCGACATCGTTGATGACGAAGATGTAATTGAAGTGACCTGCCCCAATTGCGACGAGGTAGTATTTGTGAACGACGACACCTTCGAGTCTGCGGACGAACCGGAAGGCATGGAGAACCGGGTGGAAGAAGACCTGTAATAGCAAACAAAAATTTTGCAAACATAGAAGGCCTACGGCAGCGAAGACTGCCGTTTTTTTTTGCTCGGACACCGGAATATCCAACTGGCGAGCATTTTTTATCAAGCCCGTCCTTGACTTTATGAGCTATTTCCAATTAAAATTTATTCAGCTTTTCGAATGTCATTATTTACAACAGTCGGGCGCTGACTCTAACGCCGCACCCGGCGTAAAAACAACCGAAAAGGTGGGTGTCGTAGAGAATGAGCCAAAAAATTGTTATTATCGGCGGCGTGGCAGCGGGTCCCAAAGCCGCGGCCAGGGCCCGTCGCGTTGCCCCGGACGCGGAAATTACCATCATTGAAATGGGCGGCCTAATCTCCTATGCAGGATGTGGCATGCCATTTTACCTGTCCGGCGAGGTACAAAAGTTTAATCACCTGTTTGAGACCACTTACGGAGTGATTAGAAACGAAGAGTATTTTTGGCGCGAAAAAGGCTGCCGGGTTGTAACCCGCACCGAAGCCAAATCCATTGACCGGGCCAAGAAAGAAGTGCACGTAGAAAATTTGGAGACCGGCGAAAAGTACGCCGTCCCCTACGATAAACTAGTGCTGGCCACCGGTGCCTCGCCCTTTGTGCCGCCTATCGAGGGATTGGATTTAAAAGGCGTCTTCAAGCTTAACCACCCGGATGATGCCCAGCAGATTAAAGAGTACCTGGGCGACATGGAAGGCGGCGAGGCGGTCATCGTGGGCGCCGGCCTGATTGGCCTGGAAACCGCAGACGCGCTAATGAAACTGCATATGTTCTGCTCGGTGGTGGAACTGCAGAATCAAATTCTACCGGTTATGCTGGATGAAGATATGGCCCGGGTGTTGGCCAAAAAGCTGACTGACCAGGGTATTGAATTTCTGCTGGGCACCAAAGTGCTTAAACTAACTGGCGATGAAGACGGCAACGTCGCCTCCGTGGTTACAGACAATGGTGAAATAGACGCCGAGTTGGTTGTAGTTTCTGTGGGCGTGCGGCCTAACGTGGAGTTGGCCCGCCAGGCCGATATTACTATCGGTACAACCGGGGCCATTGCAGTCAACGAATATCTGCAGACCAACGACCCCGACATTTATGCCCTGGGTGACTGCGCCGAAACCACTCACCTAATTAGTGAAAAGAAAATGTTCATGCCGATGGCCACTTACGCCAACCGGCAGGGTCGCGTGGTGGGAGACAACTTGGCCGGCGGCAAATCCGTTTTCCGCGGCGTGTTGGGCACCTCGGTACTGCACACTATGGGATTTAACATCGGCCGCACCGGCCTGAGTGAAAAACAGGCCCACGACCTGGGTTACAAAACTGTTACCGCAATCAACCACGCCTTTGACCGCACCCACTATCACCCGGATCACGGCCTGGTGTTAATGAAGTTAATCACTGAAGAAGACTCGGGCAAGGTTTTGGGCGCCCAGGCTCTTGGCCCTGGCGATGCGGTTAAGCGCATTGACGTGGTGGCTACTGCCATTTCTATGGGTGCCAATGTGGAACAGCTGGCTGAGGTGGATTTGGGTTATGCGCCGCCTTTCTCCACGCCTATCGATCTGACTACCCACACCGCTAATATTGTGCGCAATAAAGTGGCCGGGCTGGCCAAGACCATCACCGTGGATGAGTTCAAGGCAAAAATGGACCGCGGTGACGATATGGTGATCCTGGACGTACGCACTGAGCCGCAGTTCCAGATGCGCCACCTGAAAGACGACCGGGTTAAACTGGTGGTGCTGGGCGACCTGCGCGAGAAAATTGATGAAGTACCCCGGGACAAGGAAATTATCGCCATTTGCGCCCTGGGCACTAGAAGTTACGAAGCCCTGCGCACCTTGATTGGTGCTGGCTTTACCAATGTAAAATACATGGAAGGCGGCCTGCAGGCCTGGCCTTACGAGCTGTAATATAAGTTGGGGGACATTCCCGACGTCCCCTGACCACTATAGCGGGGACTCTTTTGGGGGTCAGGCTCTTAACCTATTAATTTGTTTGCGTTTGCAAATAAGTTAGTAAGTTAAGAGCCTGGCTCTTTTTTTTAACCACTTTTTTATTTCACACACCGGGCATATTTTACCAATTATGTCCATAAACATTTTGATATAGAAGAATGATCTAGCCTATTTTGGATAGTTAGCAGTTTAGATGATTAGGAGGAACAAACTGATGAACGGCGTGGTTCAGGTCAAGCCGGGTACGCACAGCCGAGGTTGGGATGAGGTGCTGCCGGTACTGCCGGCCAACCTGGAGAAAATGATCGCCAGGCTGCCCGACCACATTCTGGCCCGGTTGGAGGAAATTAGATTGCGGCGGGACAGGCCCCTGATGTTGGGGGCGGGAGGACAGGATTTTTTCCTGCGCCGGGACGGACAGCCCGACTCAATACCCGAAAGCGCTTACATAACCAGCGGGGACGACATGGAAAAAGTGATTCAAAACATCAGCGGTTCCTCGGTTTATGCCCTGGAGGAAGAGTTAAGAAACGGGTATATCACCCTCCCCGGCGGGCACCGGGTAGGCCTTACAGGCCGGGCGGTGTTGGAAAACGGGCAGGTTAAAACACTTAAATACCTATCCGGGCTAAACATTCGCATCGGTCGAGAGATTAAAGGGTCTGCCGCTGCGCTGCTGCCGCGTTTGCTGGATCAGCCAGCGGCAAACATTCACCATACTGTGATTTTTTCACCGCCTCGCTGTGGCAAAACCACCTTGCTGCGCGATCTGGTGCGGTTGGCCAGCAGTGGTGTACCGCAGCTAAATTATCCCGGCCGGACGGTGGGCCTGGTGGACGAGCGATCCGAGATTGCCGGCTGTTACCGGGGCGTGCCGCAAATGGACGTGGGCGTGCGTACAGATGTGTTGGACGGGTGCCCCAAGGCTCAGGGCATGATGATGTTGTTGCGGTCCATGTCGCCGGATATCATTGTGACCGACGAAATTGGGAAAATGGAGGATATTGCAGCGCTGGAGGAAGTTTTTAACGCCGGCGTACGTATCATCGTTACCATTCACGCCTCCTCCATGCGCGAGCTGACTAATCGGCCGGCTCTTAAATATCTGCTGCAGCTGAACATGATCCAGCGGTTTGTGTTGTTGGGACGCTCCCGTGGTGTGGGGACGGTGGAAAAAATTCTTTACGGGAACGAAGTAATGCCCCGGAGGTGATACTGATGATCAAGTTAATTGGGGCTATTTTGCTGGTATCGGCCTGCGGTTATGCCGGTTGGCACGTATCTAGAAGTTACGCCCGCCGTCCGGTGGAACTGAGGCAGTTCATGACGGCGCTGCAGATGTTGGAAACGGAAATTACCTACGCGGCCACTCCCCTGCCCGATGCGCTTTCCGGCATCGCTGAGAGGGTGGATGCCCGGGTCTCTTCATTCTTTGCCCATGCGGCTAAAGAATTACAAACCACTCGGGGTACATCGGCCAGACAGGCCTGGAGCGCTGCTCTGGATAGATACCGTACCGGCAGCACCCTTGATCGAGGGGATCTGGGCATTTTAAATAGCCTGGGCCACAACCTGGGCATTTCCGACCGCGATGACCAGGCCAAACACCTGCGCCTGACCCTGGAACAGCTTAAAATGGCCCAGGCCCGAGCCGAAGAAACAGCGTCCAAAAACGTTAAGTTATGGAATTACGTGGGTCTGTTGGGCGGGCTGATTATCGTGCTGGCACTGTATTAAGGAGAGGCAGTAGTCAGTAGTCAGAATGGGAAAACCGAATAAAACAACAGAATGAAATTGAGCTTTAGGGTTGTCATCCTGAGCGCTAGCGAAGGATCTTAAAGAAAGATTCTTCACTTCGTTCAGAATGACATAAAAACGATGACATAGCGCTGTAAATTTTTATTAACTGTCGGGTCTGGTAGGGAGATAATTGCTCTGACTACTGACTACTGACTACTGACTACTGACTACTGACTACTGACTACTGACTACTGACTACTGACTACTGACTACTGACTACTGACTACTGACTACTGACTACTGACTACTGAATTCTTGTATAAAAAAAGGAGGCGTACCAATGGGCCAAAACATTGACCTGATCTTTAAAATTGCCGGCATCGGCATCTTGGTGGCTGTGGCCAGCATGGTCCTGAAAAACTCGGGCAAGGAAGACTATGGTTTAGCAGTCACCCTGACTGGTATCGCCGTGGTGCTGGTGATGGTAATCCAGATGCTGGGTACCCTTTTCGACGAGGTGAAATCGGTTTTTAAACTCTTTTAGGCGGGTGGTGGCATGGATATACTGCAAATTTCCGGTATCGCCCTGACCGGGGCGGTGCTGGCGATGATCCTGAAAACCCAAAAACCGCCCCTGGCCATGCTGCTGAGCATATTCGTCGGCGTCACTATTTTCCTGCTGGTGTTGACCAAAATAGGGGCTATCGTCGACGTTTTACGCCAGTTGGCGGGACAGGCCAACATCAGCTCAGTTTACCTGGGCACGTTGTTGAAGATTATCGGCATCGCCTACATAGCCGACTTTATTGCCCAGATTTGCCGGGATGCGGACCAGGGGGCCATCGCCATTAAAGTGGAACTGGCGGCCAAGGTGCTGGTGCTGGTGCTGGCGGTGCCTATTGTGGTTGCCGTACTACAGGCACTGCTGCGGCTGATACCGTGACGAAGGGGGGATTAACCTGGCTGCAGCTATAAAAGTAAAAAAGGTACAGATGCCTTTAAAAAGCGATCGAAAAGCCGGCCCCCATAAAAAACCGTTACATTTATTCTTGCTGGTATTATTTATCTTTTTAAGCACAGCGCCGACCCTGGCCGTGGCTGCGCCGGAGTCTCCAGTTGAGTGGGACACTCGGGTTAACGACTTGGATATGGTTGAAATTCAACGCCTGGTTAACCGGATGGACATGGAAATACAGGAGGCGCTGCCCGAAAGCGACATCAAATCGCTGATAGTTGGATTGGCTAAGGGGGATATCCCCCTGCAGCCCGGGGAAATTTTCAACCAGTCACTGCAATACATTTTCCGGGAAGTGGTGGCTAACTCCACGCTGCTGGCCAAACTGGTGGTGCTGGCCATCATCTGTGCGGTGCTGCATAACCTGACCGGTGCCTTTGAGAAGGGCACCACCGGGCAGCTCACCCATATGGTGGCGTACATGGTACTGGTGACAATGGCGGTGGGTTCCTTCGGACTGGCGGTGCAACTGGGCCGGGATGTAGTGGACAAGATGGTGGTGTTTATGCAGGCGCTGCTGCCGCTTTTGTTGACCCTCTTGGTGGCTGTGGGCGGCATCACTTCAGCGGCCATATTTCATCCCCTGGTGTTTATCACCATCACGGCCTTCGGCACCATCATGAAAAACGTGGTTCTGCCTCTAATATTTTTTGCTGCCGTGCTGGAAATCGTCAGCGGTTTGTCCAAGGAGTTTCAGGTCTCACGGATGGCGGGACTGCTAAAAGGGGTGGCGATGGGGCTGATGGGCCTTATGAGCACCATCTTCCTGGGGGTGATGGCTATTCAGGGGGTGGCTGGCGCGGTAGGTGACAGCTTGACTTACCGCACCGCCAAGTTTGCCACCGACACTTTCATTCCCGTGGTGGGCGGGGTGTTTAGCGACGCTCTGGGCGCGATTATCCGCTCGTCACTGCTGATGAAAAACGCCGTCGGGATTGCCGGGGTGTTAATCATAGCCCTGATAGTGGTGGTGCCGCTAGTTAAGATTATTACTATGGCCTTCATTTATAAACTGGCCGGCGCCGTTATCCAGCCCGTGGGCGAGGATAACATCAGCGACTGTTTAAACGCCTTGGGCAATAACCTGATTACTGTGTTTGCCGCTGTGGCTATGGTAGGGCTGCTGTTCTTTTTCACCATCGCCATCGTAGTGGGGATGGGTAACTTTACGGTAATGCTGCATTGATAAAGCCTGTCATTGCTATAAATACACGAATCCTGTCATTCTGAACGTAGTGAAGAATCTAAAGCTCAGATCCTTCGCTACGCTCAGGATGACATACTTAGCTATTACCATGAATACAGCGCGGTAAGTTGTATTCGTTTATCGTGGTACAGGTATAGATTCTTCATTGCAGTTCGTTTCATTCAGAATGACACGGACTTGGACATTTTTGGCGGGGGGCTACTATGGACGTACTGCGTCAATTAATTCAAACCATTGTGGTGATAGTCATCCTGGCGGTGTTTTTGGAGATGCTGCTGCCTCAGGGGGACATGCGCCGTTATGTAAAAATGGTGATGGGATTGTTAATTATCGTGGCGGTGTTGCAAAGCGTGGCCGGGGTTATTAACAGCGACTTGCTGCGGGATATACCCGATGTCACCGAGGCTCCGTCCGGTTATCATCCGGTGCCGCTGGAAGATATTATGGCGGCGGGCCAATCCCTTTCAGATGCCAACCGCCAGGAAGCAGCGCAGCAATACGGCCGGGGCATAGCCCGGCAAGTGATGTCCCTGGCCGCCCTAAACAACGACCTGCAGGTGGTTGACGCCAGCGTTCAGCTGCATGAGAACACTAATGAAATCAGCGGCATTACGGTCTTTTGTTCCAGCGGCGTTAATCAGTCGCCCACGCCAACCACCGAAGATAACGCCGGGCCGGACGGGTCGGGCATCCAACCGGTAATCATCAGCACCCCGGGAGCAGATAAACCCGGCGGCGCCGGTGTACAGCCAACCGCAACTGAAATGCAGGCTGCGTCTGATATAGCCGGGCTGGTGGCCAATTTCTATAACCTGCAGCGGGAGCAGGTGCACATAGAGTTTCAATAATTATGAGGGGTGATGAATGTGAACCGGGGGGAGTTGCTAAATCCCAGGAACAAAAAATTCTGGCTCTTAATGGGAGCGGCGTTACTGGGCATTGCATTGATGCTGCTGGGCGGAACGGGGTCGGGTGACCAGGTGGCGGAAACGGACAGAGCCCCTGCGGGCGGCCAGACCGACCGGTACGGGGAAAGCACGGATTTTTCGGCCGTTAATTCCCTGATGACCGCCGAGGAAAAGGAAATAGCCACCGAACTACAGCGCATGCTGGAACAAATCTCAGGTGCCGGACGGGTTGAAGTGACTATCCAACTGGCTACTTCCACCCATAACGATTACGCCATCAATAGTGATACCGGACTTAAAACCACTATGGAAGAAGACCAGAACGGGGGCACCAGGGAAATAACTGAAAACACCGGTTCCAGCATCGTGGTAATTACGGGTAGCAGTCAGGGGCAGGAAAAGCCGGTTGTCAAGCGGGAAGTGGCCCCGGAAGTGGCCGGGGTGCTGGTAGTGGCCGAGGGGGCCAGGGAGCCCGTGGTCAAGGCCGACCTTTTCCGGGCGGTGCAGGTAGCTCTGGGGATCCAGCCGCACAAGATAGTTGTGATGAACATGAAAAGGGGTGACTAGGTTGATTAAGGTGATTAGAATTAGACGTACAGACATAGCCTTGGCCCTGCTGGCGCTGGCCGGTATAGCTTTTTGCGTTTTGGGGTTTGGCGGTCTGACTGAAAGACTGGCCAACTGGCGTGATAAACCGGCGGCCTCCGCCACATTAGGCGGGGATGCGACCCAGGAGAGCGATAAACCGCTAGGCGGCGGCACACCGGTTGATTACACAATGCAGGCCGATCCCGAACCCGTCGAAAATCTTACCACCGGCAATAACGGCGGTTCGGCGTATTTTGTGGAATACCGCATGGAAAGGGAACGGGCCCGGGGCATGGAGATGGAAACCATGCGCGAGGTACTGGCCTCCCCGAACGCAGATGAAGATGTTCGTAAGACCGCCCACGAAAGGCTGCTGCACCTGAGTAACAGCATATCCAAGGAAATGGAGCTGGAAAGCCTAATCCGCGCTAAAGGCTTCAGCGATGCCGCCGTTTTCCTGGACGGCCAAACCGTCACCGTGGTGGTGCAGGAAGGCAACATCCCGGCCACCGAAGACGACCACATCGGCATAATTGAAATGGTTGCCAAAAACACCGGCGTGGAAGGGGAAAACATCATTATCATCACCAGACCCGGCTCAAGCTAACCTGGTGATCAAAATTGGGGACGGTTCAAGTCGGGTACGGTTCTTGACTTGAATCGTCCCGCTTGGATTTACAGATGTAGTACTGTATACATAATATCTGACAGATATTATGTATACTTGACTGGAATGTATTTAGATATTGAAAAATTAATTATATAATACAGGTTGTTACAGTAACCTGTATTTTTTATTGTTAAGGAAAGTAGACGCGAAAATGGAGAGATTATTATGCCGGCGGTTAAAATTACTGATACTACCCTGCGAGATGGTCACCAAAGTTTGTGGGCCACCCGAATGCACACTGAAGATATGCTGCCCGTGGTGGAAAAAATTGATGCGGTGGGGTACCATTCCCTTGAAGTTTGGGGCGGTGCCACCTTCGACGTCTGCCTGCGTTTTCTTAATGAGAACCCCTGGCAGCGGTTAAAAACTTTAAAACGGGTGATTCGACGAACGCCACTCCAGATGCTGCTGCGAGGACAATCGCTAGTTGGGTACCAGCATTATCCGGATGATGTGGTCGAAGCATTCGTTTCCAAGATGGTGGAAAACGGGATCGACATCATCCGGATTTTTGATGCCCTGAATGATATCCGCAACATGGAAACAGCCATCCGGGCAGGCAAAAAGGCCGGCGCGCATATCCAGGCAGCAGTAGTGTATACGGTAAGCCCGGTGCACACCACTGAACATTACCTGTCAACCGCCGTTAAACTGGCCGAATTGGGAGCAGACTCCATCTGCGTCAAAGACATGGCCGGATTGCTCACTCCCCACCGGGCGTATGAACTGATTAAACAACTTAAGGAAGACCCCGGCCTTCCGGTGCAATTACACAGCCACTACATCGGCGGGTTGGCCCTGGCCACCTACCTTAAAGCGGTGGAGGCCGGGGTGGATGTGATAGACACGGCTTCGGTACCGCTGGCTTTTGGCGCTTCTCAACCCCCGGTGGAGACCGTGGTCAGGGCGCTGGAGAATACTCCTTACGATACCGGTCTGGATATCCACCTGTTGTTTGAAATTGCCGATTACTTTGAACAACTGCGCCGGCATAAGGGCTTGGAGCGCGGTGTAACCCGCATCAACGACATGAAAGTGTTTGAGCACCAGGTGCCCGGCGGCATGATTACCAATCTGGTGTCCCAACTTGAACAGCAAAAATCGCTGCACCTGCTGCCGGCTGTATTGGAGGAAATACCCCGGGTGCGCAGGGAACTGGGCTACCCGCCGCTGGTGACGCCCACCAGCCAAATTGTAGGCACTCAGGCCGTGCTTAACGTGTTGACGGGTGAAAGATACAAACTTATTCCCGGTGAGGTTAAAGCCTATATCAAGGGTCTGTACGGCAAGCCTCCGGCGCCGCTTGATTCACTAGTGGCCAGACGGGTACTGGGGGACGGCGAACCGGTCACCTGCCGGCCCGCCGACCTGTTAGAACCACGGATGGCTAAAGCCCGGGACGAGATTAAGCTGTTGGCTGATTCGGAAGAAGACGTGATATCCTACGCTGTTTTACCGCAAGTGTTTTTAAAATATAAAGAGGGCGGCAATCGCCCTGCCGGTGAAACCACCCCGGTAATAACTAAACCTGGTAAATTAGAATTGGCCGCTATCGGCTCGTCAGAGGAGGACGCCAATATGGATTTGCAGCAAATTAAGGAACTGGTAAGCCTGATTAATCAAACCGATATTGCAGAACTAACCTTCACACAGGACGGTATAAATCTGGCTATCAGGAAAAACGGGGCTTTAGGGGGTAACAGAGAGCAGGCTGCTAACGTGACCGAATCCAAAACAGCCACCGAAATTCCCCTAACAGCAGCGGCCGTTGTAGAAGAAGAGGAAACCGGATACGAGATTAAGTCACCTATGGTGGGTACGTTTTACAGCGCCCCCGCCCCCGATGCCGCCCCCTTCGTGGCAGTGGGCAGCCGGGTGGAAAAAGGGCAAACCCTGTGCATCATTGAAGCCATGAAACTGATGAATGAAATCGAAGCGGATGTATCCGGCATAGTGGTTAAAGTCCTGGCGGAAAATAGTCAGTCTGTGGAGTACGGCCAGCCGTTGCTGGTAATTAAAGAGGACTAGGTGACTTAACAATGTTCGATAAGATACTGATCGCCAATCGGGGCGAAATAGCCATCCGCATTATTAGGGCCTGCCGGGAATTGAACATTAAGACGGTGGCGGTGTTTTCGGAAGCCGACCGCGACAGCTTGCATGTGCGCATGGCTGACGAAGCACTGTGTATAGGGCCGCCGCCTCCCGGCCGCAGTTACCTGAATATAGCCAACATCATCAGCGCTGCCTTGGTGACCGGGGCGGAGGCCATCCACCCGGGTTACGGCTTCCTGTCTGAAAATGATCGTTTTGCCGAGTTGTGCGCCGCCAACCGGATAGTGTTCATCGGTCCTCCGGTGGAAGCCATGCGGCTGATGGGCAACAAGGTGCAAGCCCGGGAAACCATGCAGGCATCCGGTGTGCCGGTGGTGCCGGGTTCGGAGGGGTTAATTAACGATGCCGACCAGGCGTTGCAGGTGGCGAAGGAAATTGGTTACCCGGTGCTGATTAAAGCTTCTTATGGTGGCGGCGGTAAAGGCATGCGGGTGGCCCAGTGCGAAGAAGAGTTGCTTAAAGGCATCATGACTGCCCGAACTGAAGCTACTGCTGCTTTCGGCAGCGGCGAAATCTACCTGGAAAAATATGTGGAGGAACCCCGGCACATTGAAATTCAGGTACTGGCCGACCAGTACGGGAACGTGATTCACCTGGGCGAGCGGGACTGCTCCATCCAGCGCCGCAACCAGAAGATGATTGAGGAATCACCTTCCGTGGCGGTGGACGATAAGCTGCGTGCGCTCCTGGGTGAAACCGCGGTTAAAGCGGCCCAAGCAGTTAATTATCACAGCGCCGGCACGGTTGAGTTTTTGCTGGATAAACACGGTAATTATTACTTTATTGAGATGAACACCAGAATCCAGGTGGAACACCCAGTCACCGAAATGGTCACCGGACTGGATCTGGTCAAGGAACAAATCCGCATTGCCGCCGGCGCAGAACTGGGGTTTGGCCAGGCTGATATTCAATTTAACGGCTGGGCTATTGAATGCCGCATCAACGCCGAAGATCCCGACCGTAATTTTGCTCCCAGCCCGGGTACAATAACAGCCTTTCAGCCCCCGGGCGGGCCGGGGGTGCGCCTGGACAGCGCGCTGTTTGCCGGGTGGCAAGTGCCCCCGAACTACGATTCCATGCTGGGTAAATTGATTGTGTGGGGCCGGGATCGTGACGAAGCGATGGCCAGAATGCTCAGGGCACTGGATGAATTGCACCTGGAAGGTATCAAAACCACGGTATCGTTCCACCGCCGCATCCTACGCAACGCCTTCTTCCGCCGCGGCGAAGTATACACCAACTTCATCCAACGCCGCATCCTCGGGGGCAGTTGACTAAAAACTATCTAATGGGGTTTGGTGTTATCGGAAGGGATGCATAGGAGCTTAGTTCAAAGAGCGAGAGAGCCGAAGGATAAGCGCCGGAGCTAGACTTTCGTGCCCGCAGGGCGCGAGTTCTCCGGCGCCCGGAGGCGAATGAGCTCGTTCAAGTTTAATGGCGAGTCGCATCCTGTAGATAACACCAAACCCCTCACCAAGGGCTTTTTTTATCAGAAATTAACTAAATAATTGATTTACCACAAAATACCGCAGTTAATTGCGGTATTTTTCCTCGTTTGGTATAATGTATTAAACGGTTAAAAGGAGGTTATAGTGTGGAACAACAGGATTCGAACGTACGGGAAGAAAAAAACACCCTCGGCTCCATACGTGTGGCAGAAGAAGTTGTACGCATCATTGCCGGGATGGCCGCCACCGAAGTGACCGGTGTTTCCAGTATGAGCGGCGGCGTGGTAGGCGGTATCGCAGAACGCCTGGGACGTAAAAATTTATCAACAGGTGTTAAAGTTGAGGTTGGCGAAACAGAAACCGCCGTCGACCTTTCCATTATAGTTGACTATGGTTCACGCATTCCCGACGTAGCAGCCACTATTCAGAGCGCAGTAAAAACCTCCATTGAAAAAATGACCGGCCTTAGGGTAGTCGAAGTAAACGTAAACGTGCAAGGCGTGGCATTTGCAAACGAAACCGGCGAGGAAGAAACCAGAGTAAAATAAAGAAGACTTGCGAAGATAAACAGGGGGCAAGACTCGTTATGGGGCCGTTAGATCGTGGAATACTATTATTATACACTTTAACAACTACACTGCTGTTTCTTGCTTTGGCAGCTTTTTTTGCCGGATGGCAGGAGCCGTTTAATGAACTGATGCGAGAGGCGGCCTTACCCGGGCAACAAGAAATTTTGTGGATTTTGGGTGGCCTGTACGTGCTAATTGGTGTCCGGTTGTTTTGGAAAGGATTAGTTATCGAACGTAAAAAACAGGCGGTGGTTCAGGACGGTGAACTAGGCGATGTACGCGTTTCTTTGACCGCCATCGAGTCGTTGGCTGAAAAAGTGGTTTCCCCCATTAATGGGGTTAGGGATGTCCGGGCCAAGGTTGTTTCCGCTCCCCAGGGTATTAATATGCATATGAACATAAACGTCTCCCCGGATATTAACGTGCCGGCGCTGTCCAAAGACATTCAGCAGCAGGTTAGGGACAGCGTATTGAACGTGGCCGGCATTGCGGTACACGAGGTGCGGGTGGCTGTGGAAAGCTTCACCAGCCGCAAAAACAGGGTGGAATAGGGAGTGGCCTAGCATGGACAAACATCTTGTCATAGAATGGATTACGCTGCACCGGGGCAAAATACTTGGTGCGGTGGCTGGTTTGGCCGTAGGCATTTCGATAATTTTATTTGGTGTTTTGAAGACATTTTTTGTAGCCATCTGTGTGGTTTTGGGTTACCTGGCAGGTAAGCAGTTGGACGACCGGGTGGATATTAGGGACAAGATTTTGCGCTTGCTGGGAGAAAGGTGACGAAAGGTACTATATGAGCAGAAGAAAAGCCAGAGAATCTGCAATGCAAGTGCTTTACCAGGTAGACGTGGGCAAAATGGATGTGGATGACGCATTCCAACACTTGCAGGAAAAATTAAATATTAATATCGAGGTTCGGGATTTGAATTTTGCCCGTCACCTAGTGTTAGGGACCATTGATAAGTTGCCTGAACTGGACTCTGAAATAAGCCGGTTAAGCCGGGACTGGAAACTGGAACGCATAGCCGCAGTAGACCGTAGTATACTGCGGATGGCTCTGTACGAAATTTTTTACGACCCGGGTACACCTTATAATGTCTCAATTAACGAAGCCGTTGAAATTGCCAAGAAATTCTGTGGTGATCAATCCAGTAAATTTATTAACGGCATCTTAGGCAAAGTGGCGCAAGAAAAACAAAAAGTGACTCAGTAACAAAATGTACAAAAAAAATATCAGATCAAATTACACAAAAAACGGTTCTTTAATTGGGCCGTTTTATTTTTTTAAAAAATTGTTCATTAATTCGGTCATTAATGAACAATGCAGAAGGAATCATATGCTTGGCCTAGAAATATATAATTAAGTCTGGCTTCGCAAAATCTCATAGGGGAGGGGAAAAGTTTAAATATGTACAAAATTTTAGAGAAACAAGTATTCTCACCAATTATCAAAGAATTAGTTGTTGAAGCACCAAAAGTGGCCAAAAGCTGCAAGTCCGGTCAATTCATCATTCTTCGGATCCACGAAGAGGGCGAGCGGATTCCGCTGACCATCGCTGATTATGATCGGGAAAAGGGCACCATTACGATTGTTTTCCAAGAAGTAGGCAAAACAACCACGCAACTGGGCCAGATGGAAGTGGGCGACTATATCAAGGATTTTGTCGGCCCCCTGGGCGAGCCTTCGCATATAGAAAAGTTTGACGGCACCGTGGTAGTTGTAGGCGGCGGCGTGGGTATTGCTCCGGTACATCCCATCGCGCGTGATCTTAAAGAAGCCGGCAACAATGTTATTGGCATTATTGGTTCCCGGTCCGGCGATCTGCTTTTCTGGGAAGACAAAATGCGCGATGCTTGCTCGGAACTGCAGGTTACCACTGATGATGGCAGTTACGTACGTAAAGGTTTTGTTACCGATGTCTTAAAGGAAATCATCGAAGCCAAAGGTAAAGAGAACATCCCCCTGGTGCTGGCTATCGGACCCCAGCCCATGATGCGGGCAGTTTGCAACCTGACCAAAGAATACGGAGTTAAAACCGTTGTCAGCCTAAACGCCACAATGGTAGACGGCACCGGTATGTGCGGTTGCTGCCGGGTATCTATTGCTGGCGCCACCAAGTTTGTTTGCGTGGATGGCCCCGAATTTGACGGCCACGATGTAGACTGGTTTGAACTTAGCCGCCGTGGCGGTATCTTTAGGGACAAAGAACAAAAAGCCATGGAACATCACGTATGCAAATGTGGTTCCGGATGCGGAGGTGCTAAATAATGACTGAAGCTAAGAAACCTAAAAAGGAAATTAAACCGGTCAAGAACCCCATGCCGGCTCAGGATGCCCTGGTAAGGGCCAAGAACTTTAGCGAAGTGGCCACTGGTTACACCCAGGAAACGGTTATTGACGAAGCCAAGCGTTGCCTGCAGTGCAGAAAAGAGCCCTGCCGCCAAGGTTGCCCTGTTGAAGTGGACATCCCCGCGTTTATCGGTTTAGTAGCCGAAGGCGATTTTACCGGTGCCATTTCTAAAATTAAAGAAAAGAACGCCCTGCCCGCAGTTTGCGGTCGGGTTTGCCCCCAGGAAGCCCAGTGCGAAAAATATTGCACCCTGGGTAAAAAGCATGATCCGGTTGGGATCGGTCGTATCGAGCGTTTCTGCGCCGACTGGGAACTTGCCACCGGTGTGAAAGTGCCTGAAGTTGCTCCCCCCACCGGTAAAAGAGTGGCCATTGTTGGTTCCGGCCCTGGTGGTTTGACCTGCGCTGCCGACCTGGCCAAACTTGGTCACAAAGTGGTTATGTTTGAGGCCCTGCACGTGGCGGGCGGCGTGCTGATGTACGGCATCCCCGAGTTCAGACTGCCCAAGGCTGTAGTGCAGGCTGAAGTTGAAAACCTTAGAAAAATTGGTGTGGAAATAGAAGTTAACTCGGTGGTGGGCAAGTTTACCACTGTTGATGCTCTTATGGAAGAACAGGGTTTTGATGCCGTATACATCGGCACCGGCGCCGGCCTACCCTACTTTATGAATATCCCCGGCGAAAACGCCTGCGGTGTTTACTCCGCCAATGAATTTTTAACCCGTACCAACCTGATGAAGGCTTACCAATTCCCCGATTGTGATACACCCATTAAACTGGGTAAAAAGGTTGCCGTTTTAGGCGGCGGTAACGTGGCTATGGACTCTGCCCGTACTGCACTGCGCCTGGGCGCCGAGGAATCCTATATTGTTTACCGCCGTTCTCATGAAGAACTGCCGGCCCGTAAAGAAGAGGCCGAACACGCCGAGGAAGAGGGCGTCAAGTTTGCGTTCCTGACCTCCCCGACAGAAATCGTCCAGAACGAAGATGGCTGGGTCACCGGTATGAAGTGTCTGAAGTACGAACTTGGCGAACCCGACGCTTCCGGCAGACGCCGTCCGGTAGCCATTGAAGGCTCTGAGTTTCTTATGGATATTGACACTGTAGTTGTAGCCATCGGCCAGGGCCCCAACCCGCTGGTTCCCAGAACCACCAAGGGACTGGAACTGACCAAGCGTGGCAACATTGTGGCCGACGAGAAGGCCGCCACCTCCAAACCCGGCGTATATGCCGGCGGCGACGTGGTTACCGGTGCAGCTACTGTTATCCTGGCTATGGGTGCGGGCCGTACCGCGGCCAACTCCATCCACGAATATCTGAGCAGCAAATAAAATTATTGGAATATGTAACGGAGTTAAGATGAGTGTTTTATCAGTACACGATTTAACCAGCTATATTAAGGGATTGCTGGAAGGTGACAGTAAACTTGCCAACCTGTGGGTCAAGGGGGAAATCTCCAACTTTAAGCAGGCTGCTTCGGGGCATGTTTACTTTACCTTGAAGGACAGCAATTCCAGTATCCGAACAGTAATGTTCCGTTCCCGGGCCAGGCTGTTGCGGTTTAAACCGGATAACGGCATGGCCGTACGGGTACGTGGTTACGTGACGGTCTTCGAAAGAGACGGACAGTACCAGCTTTACGCCGAGGAAATTGAGCCTGATGGAGCAGGAGCACTTTACGCCGCTTTTGAAAAGCTTAAAGCGAAGCTGGCTGCTGAAGGTCTTTTTGACACCGGGCGCAAGCAAAACCTGCCCCGTTTTCCCCGGTGTATTGGCATTGTAACCTCGCCAACAGGCGCCGCAGTACGGGATATACTTAATATTTTGCGCCGCCGCTGGCCGATGGTACAGATTTACCTGGCTCCGGTAGCAGTTCAGGGCGATAATGCTCCCGCCGAGGTGGTCAGGGCTATTACCCTCTTTAACCGCACCGAGAATGTAGACCTTTTGATAGTAGGTCGCGGCGGCGGTTCCCTGGAGGAACTCTGGACCTTTAATACCGAGTTGGTGGCTCGGAGCATAGCCGCCTCGCAGATACCCATAATATCTGCCGTGGGGCACGAGACCGATTTCACCATTGCCGATATGGTTGCCGACTTAAGGGCGCCTACTCCGTCGGCAGCGGCGGAAATAGCGGTTCCCGACCGCGCGGAAATAAAAAGGAACATAATGATGCTTCGGGTCAGATTGACCCGAAGCATCAAACACAAAACAGGCTTGTACAGACAGCGTCTGGATCGCTGCAGTGCCAGCAGGGCTATATCCAGGCCGGTGGCAGTTATTTGCGACCAGCGCCGGCAAGTTTTGGACTGGCATGAAAAGCAAATGAGACGTGCTGCCGGCGAAAGCATGCGCAGTGTCCAAAGCCGACTGGCTCTGCTGGCTGGCCGGTTAAATGCTTTAAGCCCCCTGGCCACCCTTTCCAGGGGTTACAGTTACACCACCGGGCCTGACGGCAAGGTGTTACAGAATGCGGCTCTAGTTAAACCCGGCGATCAAATTAAGGTGCATCTGCATCAGGGCAAGTTGGCCTGCCGGGTTGATGAAACGAAGACATGAAATTAAAGATAAATAGGAGGATATATAATGGCTGCAACTCTTATTGATGGCAAAGCTATTGCGGCAACCATCAGGGCGGAAGTCAAGGCAGATGTAGCTGCGTTGCGGGATAAAGGTATCGTTCCCAAGCTTAGCGTTCTGCTGGTTGGTGACGATCCGGCTTCGGTGGTTTACGCCCGTTCCAAGGAAAAATCATGCAGTAACGTTGGTATTGAATTTGAACTGGTCACCATGCCCGGCACCACCCCCGTGGAAGAAGTGCTGGCTACTATCGACGGCTGGAATAAAGACCCCAAAGTGCACGGCATTATGATTGAACTGCCGCTGCCCAAGGGCATGGACAAAAAAGTTGTATTGGAAGCCGTTAATCCCAAGAAAGACGTAGACGGCTCGCACCCCATCAACCGGGGTTATATTCTTAGCGGCGGCGAAGGCCTGTTCCCGGCCACCCCGGAAAGCTGCATTGAAGTGATGCTGCGTTCGGGCTTTGATATCAAAGGTAAAAACGCTGTTATCGTGGGCCGCGGCGAAACCGTGGGCAAACCGCTGGTTTTCATGATGCTGAACCAGAACGCCACCGTAACTGTGTGCCATACCAAAACCCAGGATCTTGGCTACCACACCAGGCAGGCCGATATTGTCATCGCTGCTGTTGGTAGAGCTAAAATGGTGACCGCCGATATGATTAAACCTGGCGCTATTGTGGTTGATGCCGGGATTAACCCCGCTGAGGGCGGCGGCATTTGCGGAGACGTAGATTTTGAAAACGCCAAAGAAGTAGCCGGCGCCATCAGCCCCGTACCGGGCGGCGTAGGCAGCCTGACCACAGTGCTAATCCAGAAAAACGTTCTTAAAGCCATTAAACTGCAGGGATTAGCATAGAGTCTACTGAATTCTGACTCCTGAATTCTGAATTCTAAAAAAGAGGTGATATAGTGAGCGAGATTTATGATTTTTCGTTTCGTAAGGTAGTGGCGGTATCCGCATCCGACGCGCCCACTCCGGGCGGCGGCAGCGTTTCTGCTCTAGTGGGCACCCTAGGTGTGGCCATGACAGCTATGGTAGGCAACCTTACCGTTGGCCGGCCCAAATTTAAGGATGTAGAACCCGAAGTTAAGGAAATCACCGGCGCCGCCTATTTTATCATAAACCAGCTGGAAAAACTGGTGGCAGCCGATATAGCGGCCTTTGGTAAGTTTATGGACGTATATCGTTTACCTAAAACCACCGATGAAGAGAAGGCCAAGCGGGAAGAACAAATGCAGAAAGCGTTGAAAAAGGCCACTGATACTCCCATGGAAATTGCCAGGACGCTGCTGGATGCATTGGTTATAACCGACAAACTAGCCAAAATTGGCAACACGATGGCCATCAGCGATGCCGGCGTGGCTGCTTACGTATGTGAAGCGTCGCTAAACGGAGTGCTTCTTAGCGTGGACATTAACATCCCAATGGTTAAGGACGAAGAATACGTTAAAAATATTTTAGCGGAAAAAGAGCAAATGGTAGCAATGGCCAAAGAATTGAAAGACAAGGCCGTGGCTGTGGTACAAGAGCGGATGAAATAGGTTGTAGTATTTTGGGGTCAGGCTTTTTGGTTACCAACTTATTGGCTATAATTGGGCAATAGGTTATAACTAAAGAGTCTGACCCTTAAAAAACTGGAGTTTGGAGATAATTATTAATGAGCGAACAAAAGAACATGGCTTTTGAAGAAGCCCTGGAAAGGCTTGAAATTCTAGTTAACAAGCTGGAAGAAGGCAACCTGCCCCTTGAAGAATCTCTGCAGCTGTTTGCCGAAGGTATCCAGCTTACCAGGCAGTGCTCTAAAAAGCTGGAACAAGCTGAAAAACATATCAGCATCCTGATGGAAGACAGCGACGGGAACCCGGTAATCAAGGAAGAGGAGCTCTAACCATGAACTTCAGGGATGAACTGGCCGAGCGGGCAAAAGTGGTAAACAAGGCGCTGGACCAGTGTCTGCCATCCGTGAACGCGTACCCGCCAGCCATTCACCAGGCTGTCCGGTATAGCGTATTCGCCGGTGGTAAAAGGCTGCGGCCAATCCTGGTGCTGGCCGGGGCTGAAGCGGTGGGGGGCAACACAGAAACGGTAATGCCTGCCGCCTGCGCTGTTGAACTATTACATACGTACTCACTGGTGCACGACGATTTGCCCGCTATGGACAACGACGACCTGCGCCGGGGTCAACCCACCTGCCACAGGGCCTTTGGTGAAGCAATGGCTATTTTAGCGGGTGACGCCCTGCTCACGTCGTCTTTTAATGTTTTGGCCCAACTGCCGCAAAGCGCCGGCGTTGCTCCGGAACGGGTGGTGCGGGTGATTTCCGAACTGGCTCAAGCCGCCGGAACCCAGGGTCTAATTGGCGGTCAGGTGGTAGACCTGGCTTCGGAGGGCGATACTGTTGACGAAGATATGCTGGAGTACATCCATACCCGTAAAACCGGGGCTTTAATTAGGGTTTCAGTACGCGCCGGGGCCATATTATCCGGTGCCTCCGAGGCGCAGTTGCAAAAACTGACCGATTATGCCAATAGCCTGGGGCTGGCTTTTCAAATCGTAGACGATATTCTGGATGTGGTGGGGGATGAGCAAATCATCGGCAAACCGGTGGGCAGCGACCAGAGGAATCAAAAAGCAACCTATCCCGCATTGTTCGGCCTGGATGCCGCTAGGCAAAAAGCCACCGAAGCCGCCGAAACGGCGCTGTCGTCACTAAACAGCTTTGGCTCAGAAGCCCAATTCCTGCGCGGACTCGTCCAATTCGTAATTAATCGCAACCAATAGTAGTTAAGAGCCTGACCGCGTTAGATAATTGATAATAAAACGGTTGCCTGTATTGAAAACAGTCTTTAGGGGTCATAATTGATGATAAGAAGTCATAATAGACATTTGCCGCCGATATGGCGGCATGCTATAATTTTTAATGATATAATAATTTTTTGGACAAGTGACACAGTATCCTAGTCGGGAACCCTTTTTTGAAGGCGGGCCTAAAAATCCGTTAAGGGCACATCAATGAAGTTCCTGGTGCTGGCTGCTGACGCCCAGTTGGGGGTCGGTACTGGGAGTTAAGGGGGCGGGGCGACCCGCAATGGCATGTGGGCGTTGACCCTGCCCCCGCGGAGACCCGTGTGCGTGGGAGTATTAGTTATACGACTATGGCTCGGGTATAAACCTGCATGTGGGGAAAGCTGCGTGCAGTGTAGCCTGCCTTGAGTGGTGCCGGTGGAGGTCCATTAAGCGGCATACTGGTGTAAGGGCCCTTACCCTATATGCTGCGGGTTTAAACCGTCACTGCAAAAGAGGCTAAAAAAAGGTAATCCTGTAGAGGAAAACTCCTAGGCTGTACGATGAGAAATTGTGACGATACGGGGATTATAGTGTGGACTAAGTGGTAATTCAGCCACGGACTCGGTGACGATCCGGGATTCCGTTTAAAGGGAAACCGCCGGTTTGGCGACAACCGGTATGGAATTGGGAAAACCTGCTGGACCTAAGCCACAACATTTACCCGTATCGTTGTCACTTGTCAGTATACATACTAAATACCAGGTTACGACGATTAAATACCAAGGGATTTAAACCGTGGAGAGGATCAGTTGAAAAATAATAAGTCTACAGTTTCCGGCAAGTTCGTAATATTTGTCGGTTTTATTTCTTTTATCATCGCCGCGCTATTTTTCCTATTATCTGAATTTTTTGCCCGCGCTTTAAACAGCCCCATATTATCTTTTATTTTCTTAATTATGATTATCTTTGTCGGTATTACCTCTGATCTGGTGGGCACATCGGTGGCGGCGGCAGATGAAAAACCTTTCCATGCCAAGGCCTCCAAGCGGATTAAAGGCGCCCATGAGAGCGTTTTTTTAATCCGCAACGCAGACCGGGTGGCCAATATTGCCAACGATGTGGTAGGTGACATTGCCGGCACCGTTAGCGGTGCTTTAGGTATTGCTCTGGTTCTGCAGATTATTCAAATGTGGGAGGAATTGAACCTGTCCACATTGAACATGTTGATTACGGCTTTCATTGCCGCTCTTACCGTGGGCGGCAAGGCGTTCGGCAAAAAGATAGCCCTTAGCCGCCCCAACGACGTTATTTTTTTTGTCGGCCGCTTAATCGCAACGGTTAGCGGAATAACTGGTATCAGGGTGGTAAAGAAATAATAAAAACAGTAGTCAGTAGCAATGAGGGTGATTAATTGGGCGGTTTTTTAGAACATATTAATTCTCCGCAGGACTTGCAAAATCTAAATATGACCCAACTGGAACAGCTTGCTGTGGAAATAAGACAAACTATTATAAATACCGTGGCCGTCAACGGCGGCCACCTGGCGCCTAATCTTGGCGTTGTAGAATTAACGTTGGCCCTGCACCGGGTTTTTCAGACCCCCCGGGACAAAATCATTTGGGATGTCGGCCATCAAAGCTATGTGCATAAACTGGTTACCGGCAGACGGGAAAAGTTTCATACCCTGCGCCGTTACGGTGGTTTAAGCGGTTTCCCCCGGCCCGATGAAAGCGAACACGATGCTTTTACCACGGGTCACAGTAGTACATCAATATCTGCTTCCCTGGGCTTGGCTCTGGCCAGAGATCTCAAAGGTGATAAGAACTCCGTTGTGGCGGTAATTGGCGACGGGGCTATGACAGGTGGAATGGCTTTTGAAGCCTTAAACCACGCCGGGCACCTAAATACCGACCTGATCGTAGTGCTTAATGACAATGAAATGAGCATCTCCCATAACGTGGGCGCTATGTCTGGGTATTTAACCAGAATTAGAACCGACCCCAAGTACTCCAAGGGCAAGGACGAATTTGAACAGTTAATGAAACGCATCCCTTCCATCGGCTCCACCGTGCTTAAGTTTGCCGAGCGGTTTAAGGATAGCCTAAAATATTTTTTGGTACCGGGAATTATTTTCGAGGAACTTGGCTTTACTTACCTGGGTCCGATAAACGGGCATAACATTCCATCGATGATTAACACCCTTGAACAGGCTAAAACCCTGGGCGGGCCGGTTTTGGTACACGTGATTACTGAAAAGGGTAAAGGATACGCCCCGGCCGTGGAAAAAGCAGACATGTTTCATGGCATTGGGCCTTTTGACGTTAAATCTGGCACCTGCATTAAAAGCAGCGACACCAGCACATACACCGAAGTGTTCGGAAGTACACTGGTGCGGCTGGCCGAGCAAGATCACCGGATTGTGGCTATCACCGCGGCGATGTGCAGCGGCACCGGCCTGGCCGATTTTGCTCATCATTTTCCCGGGCGTTTTTACGATGTGGGTATTGCTGAACAGCATGCCGTGACGCTGGCGGCAGGGCTGGCCAAAGCCGGCCTCAAACCGGTGGTGGCTGTGTACTCTACGTTTTTGCAGCGGGCTTACGACCAGATTATCCACGACGTTTGTTTGCAGAACCTGCCGGTGGTTTTTGCCATCGACCGGGCCGGAATTGTCGGCGATGACGGTCCCACCCACCACGGGTTGTTCGATCTGTCGTTTCTCCGCCCGTTGCCCAATATAAATATACTGGCTCCCACCAATGAAAAAGAAGTTCAGGATATGCTGTACACCGCTTTAAATGCCGAAGGGCCATGCGCACTGCGTTACCCGCGAGGAACCGGACTCGGCGTGGCCCTGGGACAGCAGTGGACTGAAATCCCCTGGGGTAAGGCGGAAGTGATTACCGAAGGCAAGGACGTTACTATCCTGGCTGTGGGCAACATGGTGCCGGTAGCTGTTAGAGCTGCTGAAATGCTTCAGGACGCTGGTGTATCGTCAACGGTAATTAACGCCAGGTTCGTAAAGCCTCTGGATGCCGAATGCATTATCCATCACGCTAGGCGCACCGGACGACTGATCACAGTGGAAGAAAACATGTTGGCAGGTGGATTTGGCTCTGCCGTTTTGGAGCTTCTTAGCAACACAGCTGCCGGAGGAATGCTAAATGAAATTAAGGTTAAATGCCTGGGTATTCCGGATATTTTTGTGGAGCACGGCAGCCAGCCGTTGCTGCGTGAAAAATACGGACTGTCCCCGGATTTTATAGCTGATACTGCTCTGGGTATGATTAAACCGCACCAAAAACGGTGCGCCAGGATAGTCAAGCTCAGTGGAGGGCGTTGATTTGGCTAGCAAAACCAGGTTGGATCTGTTGCTGGTGCAAAAGGGGTTATTCACCAGTAGGGAAAAGGCCCGGGCGGCTGTTATGGCCGGAGACATTAAAGTAAACGGCAATGTGGTCACCAAGCCGGGTCATCAAATTGATGATAACCCGGTCATTGAAGTCAAGGAAAAAATGCCTTACGTAAGCCGGGGCGGTTATAAACTGGCCCGGGCACTGCAGTCTTTTAATATTGACCTGCGGGGCAGGGTGATGCTGGACGTGGGTGCCTCCACCGGAGGATTCACCGATTGCGCCCTGCAAAACGGCGCAGCCAGGGTTTACGCTGTTGATGTTGGGTATGGCCAGATGGCCTGGTCGCTGCGCACTGACCCGCGGGTGGTGGTATTGGAACGCACCAACATCCGCCACCTGGAGCAAGATATCTTTACCCTGGGCCGCCCTGACTTCGTAACGGTTGATGTTTCATTTATCTCTCTAACTCTGGTGCTGCCCCGGCTAGATTACCTGCTACACTATTATGAGGGAGTAACCCTGGTTAAGCCCCAGTTCGAGGCAGGCCGGGAAAATGTGGGTAAAAAAGGCGTGGTTAAAGATCCTGCCGTACACAGACAGGTACTGGATAAAGTGGTTCGTTCCATTACCGGTTGCGGCGCGCTGGTGTTGGGCGCCGACCACTCACCGGTGAAAGGCCCCGAAGGGAATATAGAATATTTGGTTCATTTTAAGAAAACAGATACCTCATCCGATACCGGTATAGGAATTGGAATGTCCCTAGCAGAGGAAAGGGGACACACCTCCGATAAAGGAATCGGTATAGGAATGTCCCCAACTAAAGTGGATGCAATGCTTGACCGGGTGGTTGAAAGAGCCCATCAAATAGACAACTGGCCTCATAAATTGCTGCCGGGGACGGAAACCAACTAATGAATCTAGGCACACACTAAGCGGAATAGCAAGGCACGGGGAGGGCGGAAACTTGAAGACCATTGGTCTGATATCCAACCTGAAAAAAGATAGAATTACTGGCTTGCTGGAAGATATCCATACCTGGCTGGCCGGTCGCGGCGTGAATATGCTGGTGGACGACGAATGCGCGGAAAGGACTAACTGGTCCAATGGATCATGCCCGCGCAGGGAACTGGTTAGCCGGTCTGACTGCCTGATGGTGCTGGGTGGTGACGGCACCCTGTTAAACAGTGCCCGCCTGGCTGCACCATCCAGAGTGCCGGTCTTTGGGGTCAACATGGGTCGGCTGGGGTTTTTGACCGAGGTGGACGTGCCCCATTTGTTTAAAGCACTTGAGCTGCTGCTGGCCGGGGAGTATTACATAGAAGAAAGAATGATGCTTGAGGCTAGCGTAATTAGGGATAATAAAGCTTCCCTGCCGCTAATGGGACTTAACGACGCCGTCATTACCAAGGGGGCTTTTGCCCGGTTGATTATTCTGGATACCACGGTAGACCGGCGGCATTTTAACACTTATCATGCAGACGGTGTGATTATTGCTACTCCCACCGGTTCTACAGCTTATTCACTTTCAGCCGGAGGACCGTTGGTGGTACCTGACCTGGATCTACTCCTTTTTACACCGATCTGTCCCCACGCTCTGTGGGCCAGGCCACTGGTTATTCCTCCGGACAGTGAAGTGCAAGTAACCCTGCAATCGAGTCTGGGGGAAGTAATGCTGACAGTAGACGGGCAGTTGGGCACGCACCTGCAGTATGGTGATATTGTAAGGGTTAAAAGATCAAACTGCCGGGCCAGGTTTATTAAACTAAATAACCAAACATTTTTTGATATCTTGAGAGAAAAGTTTAATGAAGGCGACATTAAAAGGGAGATTGGGTAAAATGGCTAATCCGCCAACCCGATTTGCAGGCGTTAAGGGGAATGCCGTCTTGCTGGCTCAAAATTTTGTGGCTGCAGTACTGCATGACGGCTGCCTGGCGGTGGACGCAACAGCAGGCAACGGTAACGACACCCTGTTTTTGGCCGGCCGAGTGGGTACCGGCGGAAAAGTCTACGCTTTTGACATTCAATCCGCCGCCCTTGATGTTACCGGCACCCGGTTAAAAGAAGCGGGCCTGCAAGATCGAGTGGTGTTAATCCGGGCGGGACACGAAGCTATGGCTTTGCACTTGACCGAACCGGTGGATGCTTTTTTATTCAACCTGGGTTACTTGCCCGGCGGCGACCATGCCTTATTCACTCGGCCGGACACAACTGTAACCGCTCTAAACACCGCTGTTGAGCTGCTTAAGCCGGGTGGACGAATTGCCGTGGTAGTGTATACGGGGCACAGCGGTGCTTTGGACGAAAGCCGGGCTGTGCAGAACATGACCAGCAGCCTAAACCCACAGGTTTTTGGTGTCCTTAAAGTGCAGTTTGCCAACCGGGCCGAACACGCCCCCTACCTGATTTTAATTGAAAGGGCGATTGCCAAAGATGAAGACCTGGCGCAGCAAACAGATTGTTGAAATCATCAAGGAAAAAGATATCAGTACCCAGGACGAACTGGTTCAGGAACTAAATAAAGCCGGGTTTAAGGTCACTCAAGCTACAATTTCTCGGGATATCAAGGAACTGGGCTTGATTAAAGTGCCCGGCGGTGCCGGGGTGTCCCGATACGCGCTGCCCGGTGATACGGTAAACCATAAAAATGACGACCGCATTAAACGTTTGTTCAGGAGTTCGGTGGTTTCCATGGACAGCAGCGAGAATCTGGTAATTATAAAAACTTTACCCGGGGAAGCCCAGGGGGTGGCTTCAGCCATTGACAACGCCGAGTGGCCGGAAATAATCGGCACTGTAGCCGGTGACGACACTATCCTGGTGATTACCAAACCCAAAAAAATCACCCCCACGGTAATGCGAAAATTTGTTTCTTTAGCCGGGAGGTAACTGGCGGTGCTGGTTTCTCTGTACATAGAAAACTTTGGTTTGGTGGACAAGCTGGAGCTGGATTTTGGCGCCGGGTTTAACGTGCTGTCCGGCGAAACCGGAGCAGGCAAAACTATTTTGGTGCAAGCACTTAATGTATCATTGGGCGGGCGATGCCAGGCCGACCTGATTAGAACCGGCCGGGAACGGGCTTTGGTGCAGTCCAGTTTTGACACTGCCAAAAACGAAACGATGGCCCGAAAATTAACCGAATGCGGCCTGGCGGCTGGTGATACCGGGGAAGAATTATTAATTTTGACCCGTGAACTAAACCGGCAGGGCCGTAATATTTGCCGCGTTAACGGGCGCATTGTCAACCTGGGCGTTTTTCGTGAGCTGGCCGGGCTGTTGGTCGATATGCACGGGCAGCACGAGCAGCAGTCCTTGCTGGTGTCGGAAAAACAACTTTTGCTGCTGGACAGATACGGCGGGCTGGAATTAACGGCTATGGTGGCTCAAGCGGGGCAAGCATTCCGCGATTGGCGCGCGGCCGTAGGCAAACGCGATGCCATTAACTCTGGAAATAGGGAAAGACGACAACGTGTAGACACCCTTAAATTTCAGATTAAGGAGATTGATTCTGCCTCCCTGGTTGGAGAAGATGAGACGGTGCTGTACGAAAAAAGAAACAGGCTGGCCAATGCAGAAAAAATTGGCCAACTAGCCGAGTCTGTCTTGCAAAAAATTCACCAGGGCCAGGGGCACTGCCCGGCGGCAGTGGATCTGCTGGGCGAAGCCAGGCAGGATTTGGATGAACTTTGCAACTACCTACCCAAGGTAAAGAACTGTCTGGACAACCTATATTCGGCCCTTTGTTTGGTGGAAGACACGGCCCGGGACATTGCTGTTTATCGGGAAAACATGGATATTGGCCCGGAAGAGTTAAATTTTGTTCAAGACAGACTGGCTCTGGTCGAACGCTTAAAAAGAAAGTATGCCGACAGTTTGGCCGGAATTTTAGAGTACCGGGACAACGCGGCGGCGGAGCTGGAAGAATTGCTGGCTGCTGAAACCGATGCCGCCGGAATGCAGGCCCAGGTAGAGGAAAAAGAAAGAATCTACCACGAACTGGCGACTCAAACCAGTTTATTAAGGGAAAAAGCCGCCCGGCAGTTGGAAAGGGAAATTAAACGGGAATTACAGGAACTGGCCATGATGCAAATTAATTTTACCGTTGCATTAACTTGCGGTGAACCATCCTCGACCGGCAGTGATAAAATGCAATTTTTGTTTTCCCCCAACCCGGGCGAGCCGCTGCGGCCGCTTTCCAGGACTGCCTCCGGCGGGGAATTATCCAGGGTCATGCTGGCCCTAAGAACCATATTGGCCCTTGCCGATGACACTGCAACCTTGGTGTTCGATGAAATTGATGCCGGCATCGGTGGGCGAACCATCCATACAATGGCCGAAAAACTCGACCGGTTAAGCGAGCACAGGCAAATCATCAGTATCACCCACGCCGCTATTGTAGCCGCCTGCGCTACCACCCACTACCTGGTACAAAAATCGATTGCGGCTGACCGCACGGTTACCAGTGTGAAAAAGCTAGACGGTGAAGCAAGGATTAGGGAACTTAACCGGATGCTGGGTGGGGACGAAAATTCTGAACTGTTGGCTGGTTACGTACGCAAAATGATTAAGTAGTTGGTTAGGAAAACCTGAATGGATGCCTGAATAGTAACATAAAACTTTAATTGGCAGTTTCTTAGCACTGTTTTTTGTATCAAAAACCGCGTTTTTAACGCGGTTTTTCTGTTTTTAAGACACTATTCTTTTTTTATTCCCCGGAGCTTTTTCAATATGTTACAACGCAGCGCCGGCCTTTATAACCAGCGCACATGCCAATGTACGGCACAACAGGGCGGAATAAATACACTATCGGAAGGCAAATTTAATAATATTAACCCCGCGGGCACCGAATCCTTTTTCAAAATTAAGCTTGTCATCCTGAGCGTCTTGTCATCCTGAGCGTAGCGAAGGATCTAATCTTTAAGATTCTTCGCTGCGCTCAGAATGACAGATTTCATATCAATGAAAGATTTTATATCAATGACAGATTTCATATCAATGACAGATTTCATATCAATGACACAATCTACTTTTCGATCAAATTTACAACTTATACAACTTAATTAAAGGGAGGTGTGCCGCCTGAAACCCAGCAGTGTATCCAGACGTTTCGGAGCAGTATTTATTGTAGTATTTGCACTAACCATTTCATTCATGTCGATGTATTCGGCATGGCATAATTTTCTGCCCTACCAGCAGTTAGTCAGGGTAGGCGATGAAATTACCACCGGCAGGGAATTACCAGGGCCAATAAGCAGGAATATTACTTTTCACCTGCGCTCGGCGGGTGCTTTTTTTTCAGCCGGCGGTAACAATTACCGGGAATTAACCTTTACAGCGGGTGATACAACCCCGGTGGCACTCAAGCCAGGCCAGCTGGAAATGCAAATGAGGTTGTTTGGTTTTTTACCCCTGCATCGGATGACCGTCAACGTGGTAACTTCACCCCAGGTTGTCCCGGGAGGACATTCTATTGGCATACTGATGCACTCCGAGGGGGTGGTTGTGGTTGGTGAAGCCCCGGTGTTATCGGATGGAAAAAAATATTTTCCCGCCCGCAATGCCGGCATATCCGCAGGGGATGTAATATTGAAAGCTAATGGGGTAAAGGTTCAAAATGAAAGCCAGTTACAGGATTTAATCGATAAATGCGGTAATAAAGGTAATGATATTATACTGTTAGTTAAACATGGAGATAAAACCATCCAAATGAAAGTCGACCCCGTACTGTGTGACAAAACCGGCCGTTTCCGGGTAGGTTTATTTATAAAAGGTACTGCAGCTGGTGTGGGAACGATGACATTCTATGAGCCGCAAAGCCAAATATATGGAGCGTTGGGTCACATAATAGCAGATAATAACAGTGGCCAAACCGTTAATTTAAGAGATGGAAGGATCGTAGATGCGTCAGTTAAAGATTTGCACCCGGGCCGCAAGGGTCAACCAGGTGAAAAATTGGGTGTATTTAAAGGAAACAGAGATATTATTGGCAGTATAGATAAAAACACACAACACGGTATATTTGGCCGCCTGGATAAGGATATAGCCAATTCATATTACGCCGAGCCCATTCCTGTGGCTATGAAGTACCACATTAGTGAAGGACCCGCAGAAATTTTAACTGTTTTGCAAGGGAACAAAATCGAAAAATTTAACATCTATATAGAGAAAGTTATAACCGGCGATGAGCAAGGCAAAGATATGATTATCAGGGTAACAGATCCGGCCTTGCTGAAACGCTCCGGTGGTATCATTCAAGGTATGAGCGGAAGTCCCATTATTCAAGACGGCCGGCTTGCCGGAGCCGTTACCCATGTTTTTATCAACGACCCCACCCGGGGTTACGGAGTAGCAGCAGAAAATATGTTAATGGAAGTAAATCTTATAAATATTAAGAAAGATGAAAATATAGCCAGTTAATTTGTATATTTAGGGAGTAAAATTGTTAATAATTAACAAATATAGTAAAATAAATTAAAGGAGTAATTCCGCCTCCGTCGAAAGAATGTATCATAGAGAAATAATAGCAAATTTTTAGGAGGCGGGAATTTTCATGAAAACTGTAACAAAGGTGGTAATAGCAGACGATAACAAAGAATTTTGCGAGCTTTTGAAGGATTTTCTCTCACAACAAGATGAATTGAAAATCACCGGTGTAGCTTATAATGGTATCGAAGCCCTTGAAATTATTAAAGAACAATTACCAGACGTGTTGGTCCTGGATGTAATTATGCCGCACCTAGACGGTATTGGCGTCCTGGAGAAGTTATGTGAAAATTCAACAAGTCATAGGCCCAAGGTCATAATTTTAACTGCATTCGGACAGGAGAGCATCACCCAAAAAGCCGTGGAGTTGGGGGCAGACTATTATATCTTAAAACCTTTTGACTTTGCGGTGCTGGCAACCAGAATTAAACAGCTTACGGGAGGTTTTAAGCCTTCCCAGTACATCTCGGTGTCCAAGCCTAAAAGCCTGGACGTTGCTGTGACTAACATAATTCATGAAATGGGTGTTCCGGCTCATATTAAAGGTTACCACTACCTGAGGGATGCCATCCTGGAAGTTATTGAGGATGTTAACCTTTTAGGCGCGGTAACCAAGGAATTATATCCGGCTATCGCCCAAAAATACCAGACCACTCCCAGCCGCGTGGAACGAGCAATTAGACATGCCATTGAGCTGGCCTGGGATCGGGGTAATGTGGAGATGATGACTAAGTTCTTCGGTTATACAATTAACCTTGAACGCGTTAAACCTACTAATTCTGAGTTTATAGCCATGGTAGCCGACAAATTGAGAATCGAATCTAAAGTAAGTTAAGCTTATTGCATTAGTTAGATAGATTTGTTTTCATGTTCTCATTGTTGTGCTTTGGATTATCTAAACCTGGCTTAAGGGTCAGGTTTTTTTTACATTAAGTTATTTATGACATAAAAGCCTAAATCTTGACGCTTATGAACAAAAATTGTAAAATGGTTTTAATTAAGGCGGGTGATGGAAATCAAAAGCACAGTGATTAAAGGACCGGTTAAACTGGATAAGCGAACAAAAGATCTGGTTAAAAGAATTCAACCGGGTGATATAGCTGTGATCGACCACGCCGACCTTGATGAAGTGGCTGCCAATGCATTAGTAGAGGCAAGGGTTAAGGCAGTTATTAACGTTTCGCCTTCCATGAGTGAAAATTATCCTAATGAAGGTCCAATACGCCTGGTTGAATCAGGAGTTAAACTGCTGGACTGCCCGCATGGTGAGCTTTTTACGCTGTTGACTGAAGGACAGGAAATAGAAATAAGGGGCAGCACGGTTAACATAAACGGCCGCGAACTGGCATGTGGGCAAGAGCTGACCGTTAATTTGATTAAAGAACACATGAAATCGACTAAAGCCAACCTGGAAGCCGAACTATCGCGATTTATTGAAAACACTATGGAATATGCCCGCCATGAAATAGGCCTAATCTGCAATGAATTTGAGATTCCGCAGGTTAAAACCTCCTTTGACGGCAGGCATGCTTTAATTGTGGTGCGTGGTAAAAACTACAAAGAAGATTTAAAAGCCATTAAGTCTTACATTGATGAAATGAAGCCGGTAATCATCGGGGTTGACGGTGGTGCAGACGCCCTGACGGAATTCGGACTGCAGCCGGATATTATCGTCGGGGACATGGACAGCGTCAGCGACAGCGTGTTAGCGGGCGGCTCGGAACTGGTGGTGCACGCCTACCCTAATGGCAGGGCGCCAGGCATGGACCGGCTCCAGCAAATGGGTCTGCCGGGACTTGTTTTTGCAGCCCCCGGCACCAGTGAGGACATTGCTATGCTAATGGCCTACGAACTGGGCGCTGAATTGATAGTGGCGGTGGGAACGCATTCGAACATGATCGACTTTTTGGAAAAAGGACGCAAAGGTATGGCCAGCACATTTCTGGTCCGGGCCAAGGTGGGGCCCATCCTCGTAGACGCCAAAGGGGTAAGCAGGTTGTATAAAAGCAAACCACGGGTTAAGGATCTGGCACCCATATTTATAGCCGCCTTGCTCCCGGTGGTCGCTGTAATTGTGATATCACCGTCAACCCGTGAATTATTGCGCCTGCTGATCATTCAATTCAGGATATTAACGGGGATTTAGGAGAAATAAAATGATTATTGATTACAAGTACCATATTGCCTCGCTGGTGGCTGTTTTTTTGGCGTTGGGCATAGGAATTTTAATCGGCAGTACCATGTTAGGCAACGACACCTTAATTGAATATCAAAAACAGGTTACCGACAGACTGGAGAACCAGCTACAGTCCATGCGGGAGACCAACGAATCAATTCAGGCCAAAGCGAGTGCTTTAGAGGTTGACTCGGGTATTCACAAACAATTTGAAAAAGAAGTTATTCCCGTACTGGTGGCCGGACGTTTGGAGAATAAAAATTTTGCATTGATAGAACTAAACACTTTTGGATTTCCACCGGAAATTACACGCATTATTAACGATGCCGGCGGTCAGGTTACCTCGGTTACTTCCATCAATAATATTTATGATAACCATGAGACACTGGACGATCTTTTCGCCGTGCTGGGCTGGGAGGAAACCGACCCCGGCAAGCAGACCCCTAAACTGGCTGCCGAGGTGGCGGCCGGTATTAACAGCGGCGATAAAGAAGTGTTTTTTGAAACCTTAAAGGAACACGGCGTCATTAAAACATCCGGCGATTACGGTATACCGGTAGACGGCCTGATTATTGTTGGCGGTGGTTACGGTGATGATAAGCGGGATATGCAATTTGACCTGCATACCATAGATTACTTCCAGGACTTAAATATACCGGTGCTTTGCGTGGAAGAGACCGATGTTAACTTTTCTTATGTTAAGGATTACCAGCGTAAACACGTTAGTACCATTGACAATATAGACACCGCACCTGGCCAGTTGGCGATGGTGCTGGCTTTAGGCGGGCAGCCCGGCAATTACGGAATTAAATCCTCTGCCCAGATGCTGCTGCCCGAAGTAAACTGGGATGGATTAAATATCCCCAGATAAATAGAAGGTGAAGGTACATGTCCCACAAAAAGGTAACCGCCATAGTACCGGCTTATAACGAAGCCGAATTCATTTTCGAAACTGTAACGGCGCTGGTTAAGACACCATCGGTTACAGAGGTATTAGTGGTAGATGATGCATCCAGTGATAACACAGCTGTATTGGCTGCCCGGGCCGGGGCCAGGGTGATGACCCTGGAAAAAAACGCCGGTAAGGGAGCGGCTCTTAATATTGGCGTACAATCGGCGTCAGCGGACATTTACCTGCTTCTGGACGGTGACTTGGGTACTTCTGCATCCGATGCCGGGCTATTGCTGGAGCCGGTGCTTACAGGGCGGGCGGACATGACCGTGGCCCAGTTTCCGCCGCCGCGCCGCAAGGGTGGTTTCGGTCTGGTTAAAGGTTTGGCCCGCTGGGGGATTCTTGTATTTACCGGTCAGGTTATGAAATCACCGCTTTCCGGACAAAGAGCCATGACTCGCCAGGTGCTGGACAGTGTTTATCCTTTTGCTTCAGGATACGGTGTCGAGGTAGGCATGACCATTAAGGCGGCCCGGCTGGGATACCGGGTACTGGAAGTGCCGGTACAGATGACCCACGCCGAAACCGGCCGGGATTTAAAAGGATTCCGCCACCGGGGCAGGCAGTTCTGGCACATTACCAGGACTCTATTGCGGGTGGCAGTGCTTAAGTAACAAGAAGGAGTCAGGAGTCAGTATTCAGTAGTCAGAATAAAAGAACGGTTAACCGGTAAGGTGCCAGGTGTTGCAAGTTAATTCAACTTGCAACACCTGGCACCAAAGCCCGGCGCAAAGCTTACAACCAGAAAGTTGTATTCATTTATCGTGGTGCGGGAACGCGTGGTAATTCTGAACGAAGTAAGATCTAGATCCTTCGCTACGCTCAGGATGACAGGATGACAGTCATGGTAGCCGCCCTCTATGGTGCACAATTGTTATGAAAAATGCTTTCTGATTCATGATTCCTAAATTCTGACTCCTGACTCCTGAATACTGGTTTTCATACATACAGAGGTGATTTTGTGCAAGTGGTACCGGAAACAATATACGCCGCCGCCGGTTTCGGGCTGGCATTTACCCTGACCCTGCTGGTACGGGATAAGGTACTGGCCATGATCGTTGGCGGCGGTTTTACTCGTCCCAATTTTAAAGGCTTGGATATCCCGCTGTCGGCAGGGGTTATTTTTTTTATCTCCGTACTGCCCGCCTCATTACCCCTGCTGGTTGCAGCACCTACCGGCATAGGGGACATGCTGCAGCTTTACATCTTTGCTATGGCTGCGGCAACCTGTCTGGGATTAATGGACGATTTTTGGGGTGCCAGGGATACATCGGGACTGCTTGGCCACTTTAAGGCCCTGCTTAAGGGCAGATTGACCACCGGTGCCGTCAAGGCGCTGGGGGGCGGAGTTTTAGGCCTTTTCCTCGGCGCACAGCTTTTTCCGGGCCAGCCATGGAGAATAATAGACAGTGCGCTGATTATTGCCCTGTCCATAAACCTGTTAAACCTGTTTGATCTGCGGCCTGGCCGGGCGGGCAAAGTTTTTATCCTGCTTTGCCTGGCCATGCTGCCGTCTTTAATCGGGCAGCCGGAAATCGTTCCCGTTGCTGTAGTTCTGGGCGCTTTGCTGGCCTTTTTACCTGCGGATTTAAAAGCCCGGGCCATGATGGGGGACGCCGGCTCCAACACCCTGGGCGTAGTCATAGGCATAACCGCGGCAGTTGCCCTGGATGGCTATTACCGGGTTGGATACCTGGTACTGGTGCTGCTGGTGCATGTGATTACCGAAAAGTTTTCTCTAACCCGGATTATTTCAGCCAACCCGGTACTTAACTACCTGGATCTATTGGGCCGGGAAAAAGAGTCTGGCAAATAGTTTTAAATTCAGGAGTCAGGAGTCAGTATTCAGTAGTCAGAATAAAAGAACGGATCGTTAACGTAAGGTGCCAGGTGTTGCAAGTTGAAAGCTGCAAAATACGCAACTTTCAACTTGCAACACCTGGCACCAAAGCCATCATTTTATGCTAATATTAAGGGAAGTACTTGCCAAAGGTGGTATTACATTGATAAACGAAAAACGGTTAGTGTCCAATTTTATGGAACTGGTTCAGGTGGACAGCGAAAGCGGCCATGAGGGACAAATGGTTGAAACTCTTAGACATAAGCTTACCAGTCTTGGCATGGAAGTTATTACTGACGACGCTGCCAAGATAACCGGCACGGAAACCGGTAACTTGATTGCTAGAATGAAAGGCACCGTTAACGGACCGACATTGATGTTCTGTGCCCATATGGATACCATAACGCCGGGGCGCGGTATTAAACCGGTGCTGGAAAACGGCATAATCAGCTCGGCAGGTGAAACGGTGCTCGGAGCCGATGACAAAGCCGGCATCGCTGCAGTGATTGAAGCGGTCACCGTACTGCAGCAAGAAAAAATAGCTCATGGCAACCTGGAATTGGTTTTCACCATTTGCGAGGAGACCGGGCTGTCCGGCGCTAAAAACCTGGATTTTTCCCTGCTTTCCGCTGATATGGGGTTTGTTCTGGACTGTGACGGGCCTCCCGGCACCATTGTCAACAGGGGGCCATCCCAGGATAAAATTAAAGCTGAAGTGCTGGGCAAGGCGGCCCATGCCGGAATCAATCCCGAGCACGGAATCAACGCCATCCAAGTGGCGTCCCGCGCCGTGGCTAAAATGCAGTTGGGACGCATAGACGAGGAAACCACCGTCAACATCGGACTCATTTCCGGCGGTGTAGCTATAAACGTTGTACCGGACAGGGTTACCCTGCATGGTGAAACAAGAAGCCTGCAGGACGAAAAGCGCGTACTGCAAACCCAGCTCATTTGCGATACCCTAAAGGAAGCAGTCCAAGAATCAGGTGCGAGACTACTTCTGGATGTGGCCACGATATACCCGGCCATGCACGTTCCCGGAGATTCCGCTGTGGTAAAACTGGCCAAACGGACGGCAGAGCAGCTGGGACTTGACCCGATTATTCGCGGCACCGGTGGCGGGAGCGATACACACGTGTTTAATGATCATGGTATTCCAGCCGTCAACCTGGGCATCGCGATGCAAAAAGTGCACACCACTGATGAATTCATCCGGGTGGAAGACCTGAGCGCCGTGGCTTCCTACGTGCTGGCTATTATCAAAGAAGCCGCCGGAGAAGATAAAAAATAAAGATTAATAAATTTTTATTGTTATGCTGCGCGGCATCCTTCGCTAACGCTCAGGATGACATTCCCAAAGTCTATTTAAGCATCGTATCAAAGGAGTTTTGCTTTTGATCAGGATCAGGCAGGGTTCAGTGACCCAAATATTAAACAAAAGAATTGGCCTTACTGAGTTGCTCGCTGCCATACCGGGCGTAGGTGACCAAAAAGCATATAACTACGATGGACTGACCGGCCCGGTTGAGGTAGGAGACAACGTTATTTTAAACACCACCGCGGTGGCAAAAAAATTGGGAACCGGCGGTGCTCATTTTGTTATGGCCAACCTAACCCGCCCTGAACGGGATACCGGTGCAGCCGGTCATATTATGAAAATGCGTTACAGCCCCGCCCAGGTAAAGGTACTGGCCGCCGAGGAACCGGAAAGCCCCTGGGCCGAAAGCATCCGCAACACGGATTCACTTGCAGGCACCCCGGTAGTCGTGGGCGAGTTGCACAGCGTGCTGGCTCCGGCGGCGGCCGGTATCAAGTCAGCTTCCGATGGCCAGGCCCGGGTAGTTTACATAATGACCGACGGGGCAGCCCTGCCGATTTATTTAAGCAACCTTGTGCACCAGCTAAAAGAATGCAGTCTATTGGATGCCACCATCACCTGCGGACACGCCTTTGGCGGTGACTGGGAAGCGGTCAATGTTTATTCCGCCCTGCTCACCGCGGTGGCTGCTGCCAAGGCTGATGTGATTATCGTAGCAATGGGGCCAGGGATTGTGGGCACCGCGTCCCGGTATGGGTTCACCGGGGTGGAACAGGGGGAAATCATCAATGCTGTCAACATCCTGGGTGGCACACCGGTAGCCATACCCAGGATCAGTTTCGCCGACCCCAGAGACAGGCACCGGGGGTTAAGCCACCACACCGCCACCGCCCTGGGCAAAATAGCCCTCACTTCCTGCACGGTGGTGCTGCCTGATCTAGACAACCCGTCCTGGTCCCAAATAATTTTAAAGCAGATAGCGCAAGCCTGGTCGCCGGACAAACATACCCTAGTTTCACAGGACGGCCGCTCAGCGTTAACGGAACTGGAAAGCAAGGGGGTAAAGGTTACCTCAATGGGCCGCACCCCACAACAAGATCCCGCCTTTTTCCTGGCGGCCGGAGCAGCAGGCATTTATGCCGCGCGGCACCGCCGGAAGGAATGAAATTTTACCTAGTGCAGTAAGGAGTGGATGTATTCCTTCAAAGTAATGCGGGTGCCGGAAAGCGGGGCCAGCATTTTTAATACTTCTCTAGGCGTACCACAGCAGAAAAATCCATTTCTGGTTACATATAAACGCATGTCATTCTCCTTTGTCTATGTAATATTTACCAAATAAGTATGCTGATTAAAACATGGTTATACCATAAGCGAGGGTAAAAAATTGACCGTACCGATTGTTAAAATGACCGTTAACGCCAGCGGAGCCGCAGCAGCTGGTGCCGGCGGGGACGTAGTGGTTATTGTTGATATCATTGATATGTCCACCACCCTGGAAGCCGCTCTGGACGAGGGCGCGCTGGCTGTTTTTGGCGCCGCCCCGGATAAGGCGACACCGCCGGTGGCTGTAAACCCATTCAAAATAGGGCAGCTAGCCGGTAAACTGGCGGTGGCAAAGGGTGTCGGAATAGTGCTGGTGGGAGAACCCCGGGTAGGTTCCGATAAGGAACGGCTGGCGGGCATGTCTAAAACTGTGGCTGGATTGCAGCGGGCAGGAGCCGTCGTTAAAGCCGTGCTGCCCAATTTAGGGGCCGAAACGGTAAAGCTTTACGAGTTGCGAGGCAAGGTGCTAATCGCCGCCACGGGCACCGGGGGGGTAGCCTTTGACGCAGCGTTAACTGCCGGCGCCCCCGCGGTAATCACGGGCACCGTGGCCAGAACCAGGCATAAGAAAGGCCATGCTCCGGCACGGGCTGCTGCTCAACGGGCCGTTGATAAGGCCCGGGAACTGGGTACCGGAATTTCGGTGGTCGCCGCCAGCGGCAACTCCCTGGAGGATATTCTGGCGGCAGAGTTTATCACCAGGTTAATTCTAGAAAAATTATAACGACTCAGGAGTCAGAATTACCATGCGTCCCGCACCACGATAAACGAAGAAAAGGGCATACTTCATGTACGCTAAGGAACTAGGCTTTTATTCATAAGGAGGCAATGCCAACGAAGTAGTTTAATTAATCATTTATTGCCTTATATTACAGTCGAAAATGGATGGCTTCAAAGTTTGGATGTTCATAAAAGGTTTATTGCGTTGTACCGGCTGATTATATTTCTTGCCTCTCGCAGCTGCGCCGGGTCGCAAAATATAATCATCATTTGGTGACCTAAAAGTCCCTCGGGCAGCGGTCTTGAAATGGCATAAGCCCCGGCCCATAAGGCACCAAAGGCAAGCCCCATCCCGGTGCCGACAAACAAGGATGAATAAATTGTATTGGCCCAAAGGGGGCTAATTACCAAACCATAGGGATGATTTTGCAGCAGCCAGGCCACAAGCAAAGCCCCCGCTGCGGCACCCATTAGTGCTCCGATAATAGTTACTCGTTTTTCATGCCTGGTTAAAAAGACTTCTTGCCTGATGTGCTGTTCATAATCGTCAGCAACATCAACAACCCTGTAGTTGGAAATGTTCCGGGCCTGTAATTGCCGGTCAACAGCACTTACATCAACATCATCCGGCAGTAAAGCAACTATTTTGGCCATTGTCGATTTACTCCTTAACCCTACTTTCAGGCATTTTAACTTGCAATAGTTTATCTGCTTCTATCTGCACCTGTTCACCAATTACAGACGGGCTGCCAATAATCCAGCCAAAGTTAAAAAGTTGTTCCTGGCTGCTCAGGTAAGTGGGTTGTACTATTTTCAGGTAGCGCATCACCGGTTCTGGAATAGCATTTTCCTGCACCAAAAGCATGGGCCCGTGTTTTCCCCGGTGACTAAGAATGCCCGCCGGCACGGCCATTTCCGGCTGGGCGGGGTTAACCAAGATAAAATTATGGCCTGCTTCGGCGATGCCCCAACCGAACATGCGAATGGTTTTGGCCACCCAGTATCCGAAGTTGGGCCCAAAGTCCGCATAGCCCGCAAAACCGGTGGACATGCCAAAAGGATCTGTACCCGGAATACGCTGCACATGACCATACCGGGCCAGTTCATCGGCAATTTCGGCTGATATCACATCTTCACTGCCCAGCAGGTAAATAAATGCATCTTGAGCCCGGCGTTTCAAAGCTATCTTAGTGGCTTCAGGTACCTCATTATCCGTAACAAAAAACGTCGGGCTGCCCGCATGGGCAGTCCAGGAGGCGCTGAATATGGAGAACTCCGGAGCGTTCTCATTAGCTATCATCACCATATCTGTATGGTCGGAATTGATGGTTGCCCGGTACTGGTCAATCATAGCGGCCAACTCATACACATTAACGGCATCAAACTGCCTGAATTTAATTTTCATTCCCCGCAGTTCGTCTTTAACCTTTTGCTCAACGGGACCTACTATATAAGCCTTGGTATTCCCATCAACAAAAAGCCCTTCCGGATCAAGCCGCTTGATTTCCTGTTTTATTATTTCAGGTATCTCATTTTCTTTAATGAATAGGATTGGTGCATCAATAGGGAAATGAATCAGATTAACTGCCGCCAGGGCACGCCGCCAGTCGCCCTGCGGGACCAGAATAACTGCGTTCGGTTTATTATCCGCAAATGTGGCCGGGTAAACGATTTGTGCAATGGACGCGGATACCTGAAAAACATCTTCACCGGGCACCCGGGTCGTGTTTTGGGTTATTTGCACCGGTGCCGGATTGGTTACATTTTCGGCTTTGTAGTAATCGGGACGGTAGAACAATACCGCCAGCAGCAATAAAACCGCCAAAGCGGTGACAGCGCCGAGACCCCAGCGAACATGGTTCATACGCCTGTTAAAATTCAAAACGCCACCTCCCTACATGGTGCCGATCTTACGGCCCCTTACCAGCAGCGGCCAATTGCCGATGTATCCGGTGATAAGCCCGATGACATTGGCACCCCATACGGTAGCCCACCAAATGAGGTTCTCTTCTTCCGGCATCACGGTTAAACCGCGCATCTGCATGAGCCACATAGCCCCCATCATACCGATGCTGATGGCAGTCATACTAAAAAAGACTGTAAGGGCGTTGTCGCGTACAGTGTCCCGGTAAGTGGATGATTCCTTGGATCTAAGCATTAAGGGCACAAAAATAAAAATATTAACCGCCAGCGCCGCCAAGTACGACCATAAAATGGACTGGGTCATGGGGCTGCCCAGCCAAAACAACGGACCCTGTAAAATAATAAGTGGGAGGCCAAAATAGGCTAGCAAAAATGCCACGGTAACCATTGTGGACATACCAAACCCAGCGGTTCCCAGTGTAGCTGACAATACTTGCACCCAAAGCGGGCGGGGGAATTCGCCCAGGGCCACCTGGTGGTTATAGCCGCGGTAACATATGTAATATGACCACAGGCCAACAGGGCCCAATACCAACATGACTAACAACCAGGATAGTTTCATAAAGGGAGCTATCTGAGTTAACCTGGTGGACAGATGAAACCAGGTCCAAATGGCACAAGCCAGTGCCAGGGCAAACCACACCAGGGCCAGGGCTTCAATGCCGCTAATACCCTGGTCACCCTGGTCCAGATAATCCCGCAGTTCTTGAATAAAATCCACCCGGCCTTGCACGGCATAGGAGATCTGTGTTGGTTCGCCTAGAATCCAAGTATGATTAAATGGCCCCTCGGCCGGTGTAACCCACCAGTCCGGCGTGGTGGACCATAAAAATTTTTCCGTTTGGGCCGGCAGCTTGTCCGCTGACGTAAATAACAAAGGGCCAAAATTGGAGCCCGAAAATAGCTGGTTTCCTGCTAAAAACATAAGCCAGTCTTCTGTCACTGAACCCAGCAGGTAGTGACGGGCCGCCTCGGCTGTATCCTGGGTGGCCTGCCAGCCAAAGCGGTTTGTTTCATCGTAGAACCTGGCGAAGAATACTGCATGCGCGGCCGGGTCTTCCTCGCCTATTCTGGTAACTTGTCCCCATTTTTGCAGCTCATTTACCACACTGTTGCTTACCTGGCTGGGGGGAGCTAAAACATATATGTTGTTGGAGGTAATTTCGTCAAGGGCCTTGCTTGTCGCATCCGGTATCTTATCTCGTTCAACCAACAGCACCGGGGTGCCGCGGCGGGCCATCCAGGCAGCCGCAGGTAGAGCATATTTAACGTTGTCGGCTCCAACTACAATTAGATCCTGTCTTTTATTAGCGCCTGCTGTTAGCAGCGTATCCCTGACAGATGCAATAGCCTTATAAATATCCGGGCTGGTCAGAACTAAAGTGCTGTGTCCCCCTTGCTGCAGTTCATTTTGTAATGATGAAGTATTTTCGCCGACCAGCAGCACATCTGCCCCGTTAAACTCGTTCAAACCCCGTGGTGACCACTTATTTATGTTGGTAACGACTTCATTAATTGCGGTCTCGGTAGATTTAAATAAAATGACCGGCAGTTTTAATGGTTCCGCACTGAAACTTTGGCAGGCCAATGCCAACGGCCAGGCATCCGCATCCACCACTACCACCGCATCCGCCTGAACACCGTCATATCGTTGCTTCAGAACAAGACGCTGCATTGAAGGCCAGTCCTGTTCGGTCAACCTGGTGGTGTTGCCGGTATTAAGGTGCAGCCTGTCGATAACCCGGGGTATCTTGCCCGTGCTGAAAGCTTCCTTTACCGCAACAAGCGGGGCAAGTATTAAAAACAAAATTAATGCAAGAGATAAATAAAGACCGAAACGTTTCATGATATCACCTTTTTTATAATACCCTGCCACATAATCACTATGCTTGATACCCAACCCTAATAATAAAAATAGCTGTATTATGTAACACTATTGAAAACAAAAGGAGGGTTCACATGACTGTCGGAAAAGAACTACATCAAGCTTTAGGCATGTTGAAAATGTCCAGTGGCCAATTTCAGACTTTTGCCAATCGCACCCAGGACCCAATGGCCAAGCAGATGTACATGGGTTTCACTAAAAAACTGGACCAGATGGTGCAGGACCTGACCAACAGAGTCAACTATGTCGAGGGCCAGGAACCACAATTTAAAATGGAAAACATGACCCAGGCGGCCTTCGACCAGCAGCAGGCTGCGCAGCAATCAATGCGCAAAGAATAAAGATATAGCCCGGAAAATCCGGGCTATATCATGTAACTTATGCGAGTTTAGTTATCTAAATTTTTTAGTTGTTAAAGCCTTTTCTAATATTGGCAAATTTATAAAGAATATAAGCAACTGCTAATCCATAAGCTATGTAGCTGATAATATGGAACAATACTCCTACGGCATTATGGCGCATTTGGGGCGCAATACCCATTACATCAATGACAAGCCCCATGCCCATTAACAGCATAAACCCTGCTAATGCCAAACCCTTGATCCAGTAAAAATCATAACCCGCAAATCTCATGAAATAAGCCAGCAATACTCCTCCCGCGGAACCAACTACAAAATGGACAAAAATACTAACCCAAAACCCCGCCAAAGTATTTATTTGACCTGGGGTAAGGAAAATCTCCCCCGAAACCTGCATGGTTGTAGTATTAATAAACCCCAAGTTTAGCCATAGAAAAGAAAGTATGTGTAAAATAATCGTGCCCAGTATTCCCGCCACGGCACCAGTTAGAAAAGTATCATTAATAGCCTTTTCCACCAAACTTTTGGTCGATTCTGCTTGTAATGTTTGATTAATGGTAGGAGCAAGTTCGGCAGCCGGTTCATAATCATAGCGGACTCTAATACTTTCTATATTGGCGTTTTCATTACCTAAAATTTGCTTTAAATCTTGGCGCTCCCTTATAGGTTTATCTATAACTACTTCTCTTTCAGCAGCTACTTCTTTTTTAGCTTTTTTGCGTGCATTTTTGTTCCGTAACCGAAAAACCATATAGAAACTCCCCTTTACCAAGCAATTGTTAATTTATGTTACCCTCCGTCAATGTTTTTTAAACTGCTAGTTCCGTCGTTTATTGTGACATATTTGTTAAAGTTTTGAGAATGATTTGTGAAGATTTTTTTTTAAGATTAACCTATGAAAAAAAATACCACCAAGGGGGGGTAACTAATTATGATGGGATTTGGATTTGGCGACGGCATCAGTTCACTGCTGTGGAGTTTAGCTATGCTGTTTTCGATGCTCCTGCCGGTGCTCATTATAGTGGGTGTGGTTTATTTGGGGTTAAGCCTGTTTGAACGGAGAAAAAAAGTGTCCGTTGGCGAATATGATGCACCGGATCCGCTATTGGTCCTGAAAAAACGATACGCCAGCGGCGAGATCTCCAAAGAAGATTTCAGCAGCATGAAAGAGGATTTATTAAGAGGGTAACCTAACAGAGCTTTAACTACTCTTTTCTTAATCCTAAAGAAATATATCGTTGTTAGACCAGCTTAGCCGGGTTATATTCCCGGCTTTTACTTTTTTTCGAACATTCCTCAATAACGTCTTTTTACTGCAGGAAATTGTCGGAATATGAAGAACAAGCGTTAGGAGTAAATCTTTACTACCAACTATAATATAAATTGATAAATTTCTTGTAAATTAGTTTTTACGGGGGCTTGGACATGAAAATTAATCAAAGAAACAAAGGTAAGTTTTATGGTACCTTGATTGGATTAGCTATAGCTATTGTTTGTATCACTTACTGCTACCTGATGCCGAAAATGTGGCCTATTTATATATTAACTTTGCTTTATATTCCCATTGGACTTTGGATTGGTTATACTTATGACCGTATCAACCACCTGGCCAGTTTTGATACGCTAACCGGTGCGGTCAACCGCAGAATGCTGATTCAGATGCTGCACAGGCACCTTGCGCATGCTGATAAAAGCGGTGCAATGCTATCTATAATATTTATTGACGTGGATAAGTTCAAGCAAATCAATGACCGGTACGGGCATGAGCAAGGGGACTACGCCTTGCAGATTATTTCCAACACAATTGCATCCAATGTCCGCTCCACCGATGTAGTCGGCCGTATTGGCGGGGACGAGTTTGTGATTTTATGTCCGGGTTTAACAAGAGCACAAAGCGCCGGCCTGGTACAGAGAATTAAAAAAACAGTTGCGCAGCAGGTCAACAAATATCCATTAGGCATCTCGGCAGGCATTTCAGTGTACCCGGAAGATGGGCAAACTGCGGATGTGTTATTGTGCCGGGCCGATGAAACCATGTACCGCAACAAAGCTAAACAAGCTATACATAGATAACCAGCGCGGGTGAAAAAATAGCCTGAGAACGCCCTACAAGAACGAATGGAGGTTTGATATGAGAAAGTGGTGGTGGGCAGCGGCACTGGGCACACTTGTGTTGGGCTTAGTGATCGGTTCTATGGCCGGTCCCCGGTATTGGATGGGGGGCGGTTACGCCAAACCCGCACCGGGACCGGGCGCAGGCCCGGGTTACGGGCAGGGGCAAGGTTACATGATGGACTATATGCACGATTCCACCAATTGGGACGATATGGCTAATATGATGGGCTCACAGGAAAACCGACGCGCTATGGTGGATATTATGAGTTCCCCGCAAATGCGTCAGGCTATGATAGACGCGATGCAGCAGCCTGAAATGAGGCAGTCCATGATCGACATGATGCAAGACGCCAGGATGAGGCAAGCCATGTCACAGATTATGTCCACCCCCGAGGCGCGCAAGAATTTTATCGAAATGATGGCTCTCCCTGAAATGCAGCCGGTAATCAGGGATATGGCCGGTGATAACCGGGTACGCCCGGCTATGGAAGAGGCGATTAACACTAAAAATTAAGTGGCTTTGTTTAAAGACGTGCGAACATCAATAAAAAGCAAACATTAAAATTAGTAAGGCTGTTGACCTCCACGTCACAGCCTTATTAATTTGGCCAAAGATTACCCTAACCGCTGCCATTATCCACTTTTTCTCTGGATTTCGATGACCGGCTTGTTTTTTTCATTTACGGTTTGGGATGGCTGCGGTCATTAACACTATGCTTAATAAAATAATCAGTTAACACCCTCCAAAATCGCAGCGCGACTTCGAAAGGATAGATGCCAAGAGGAAGTAAGTTTCCGGGCCCGGAAAATGACCTTCCAAAAATATGGGTTGTAATTAAGGAGGCACATTAATGAAGAAGAATAAGTTTTTCCTTGCTCTAAGCACTGTAGCTCTGAGTGCTGCAATGGTTGGTGTTGCCAGCGCCGGTACTTTTGACAGCACACGTCAAACTGCACCCGCGAAATCAGTCCAACATCAGGTTTATATGAACCAGCAAGATTCGGATGCGATGACTAAGGCAATGGACAGCAATCAGCATAAGGTACAGAATTCCGCCGGCCAGAAAGCCGGGCAAGACACCGCCAAAGAAAAGGGTAAGCACAGCGATGCCGGTGTAAAAGGTAGCCAAGCCTCAAAAACGGGGCCCCAACTGATGGGTGACAAGACTTCCGAGCAAATGGCAGAAACGCATAAACAAAACCAGGAGAAAATGAACGAGATTTATCAGGATATGTCAAGGAATAACAAGATGGCTGGGCAGCATGAATCAATGCCCAATGCGGATGATATGCATCAGGCCGGCGCAAAAATGAAATCCGAAAAAGGTGGCATGATGAGAAGTTAAATATAACGGGTAGTCCAAAAGGGGTGAGCTAATCACCCCTTTTAAAATCCCGACTGACCTCGGGTAAAAAAGCGGGCGGTGAATGATCTTTGCAAAAGTTAAATTTTGCTAAAATGTTTACAAAAATGACACATAAACGAGACAAAATTGTTAAATTAAACTGCTAAAGTAAAGAAACCCTCCTTCAATAATGAGGGTTTTTTAACTTTTCGGGAAGTGCCTACCCAAAAATTCGTTTTGCTCTCGATAAATATAATGGGGTTGATTAAGTTGTTTTTATTTAATTTAAATACTCTAATAACCAGCGCGCAGAAAGGGGATCCGCTAAGTCGTGAGAAGCTGATTAAAAAGCATTATCACTTTATAGCCAAGATATGCTCAAAGGTTTGTAAAAGGTATCTAATTTGGGAAAACGATGATGAATTAAGCATTGGATTACTTGCGTTTAATGAAGC
>Ga0209643_1000430_pt1 | contig 78875 bp, 80 predicted proteins | sample AutmiccBRH37_all_FD_187383 | JGI IMG/M metagenome (GOLD analysis project Ga0209643, IMG submission 187383) | Deep subsurface microbial communities from Mt. Terri, Switzerland - Autotrophic microbial communities BRH/37_all (SPAdes) (version 2) | ecosystem: Environmental > Aquatic > Deep... | reverse complement strand
ATATTATAACACATTACGCAAAATTACGCAACATCTATTGGAGAAAATTTGACAGTTTTCCAATAAAAAAAGCCCTGTTTTCAAGGCTTGCAGAGATTTCTATATTAAAGCAAGTGTCAAAGACCCGTGATGCAAATAAAACGTAATATAAAGGCTAAAAAGTAATTTTAGATGATAAAATAAATAATTGATTACTATTGATTTTTGTCCGTTAAATACGTATAATATTTTTACAGAATTTAATTAGGGGCAATGACGTCCCATTCAGGCCTGTTTACACAGGTTTGTCTGGGACGTTTTTATTTTTATCTAGACTTAACCCCAAAGACGGGGTTTACTCCAAACAGTAAAATTTAACCTAACATTTGGAGCGAAGACGATCCGGATGTTTACAGGGCAATGGAGCCCACCAGGCGTGTGTTGCGATACATACATGTCTAGTGGGCTTTGTTTTTTTATCAGACTTAATACGCACGAGAGGAAGGGTACTATGGGAAAAGTTGTTGTAAAACCGGAAGTCTGCATTGGGTGTCATTTATGTGAGGTATGGTGCGCCGTAGCTCATTCCAAATCTAAAAATATTATTAAGGCCTTTCTCTACGAGGATACCAAACCCCTGCCCAGAGTAATCGTGGAGGAAAATTTGCCGGTGACTTTTGCCTGGCAATGCCGGCACTGCCAGGAACCCGACTGCGTGACCGCCTGCATCAGTGGGGCACTGACCAAAAACCCGGTCTCCGGGCATGTGGAGCACGATAGTTCAAAATGCGTGGGCTGCTACAGCTGCGTGCTAACCTGCCCTTATGGCAGTATTTTAATCAACGAGCAAAAACGGGAGATTATCAAATGCGACCTGTGCGCCGGCCTGGAAACAAGGTACTGTGTCAGCCACTGCCCCAACGAGGCACTTATATACGTTGAAGATTAGGCAGTTAATTAATTTACAGGCTTGGATTGCTTGAAATCCTGTAACTTTAAACTCTTGATGGAGGAGATTTTTTAATGAAGAAATTTGATTACCTAATCATCGGGAACTCGGCCGGGGCCGTGGGTTGTATAGAAGGACTCAGAAGCATAAGCAAACAGAGTTCTATTGGCCTAATCGCCGAAGAGGAACACCACGTTTACTCAAGAGCCCTGATTCCTTACTATTTATCCGGCGCCATCGGCCGGGATCAGATGTACTATCGACCGGTTAACTTTTACCAAAACGCCGGGGTCACCCTGCTGGGCGGCCAAAAAGCCACCGCCCTGGATCTGGAGCGCAAGGAAGTTGAACTGGCCGGCGGTGACAAGATTGGCTATGGCAAACTACTCCTGGCCACCGGTGGCAAACCTATCTACCCGCCCATGGACGGCTTAGATAAAAAAAATGTTTTTAGTTTTCACAGTTTTAATGACCTGCTGGGTATTGAGAAACTTCTGACCCAATCCAAAAACGCAGTTGTCCTGGGCGGCGGGGTCATTGGCCTGATGGCGGCCGAGGTGCTGAAAAAACGAGGTCTGGCCGTGTGGGTGCTGGAACTGGCCGACCGAGTACTGGCCCCGGTAGTTGACGAAACCACCTCGGGCATCATCGAGGCCACCCTACGTAAAGCCGGAGTAGAGCTTTGCACCAACAACACCATCGCGCAAATCCAAGGTGGCGAGCTGGTGGAAAGCATCACCTTAAAGGACGGCACGGTTATCCCTTGTGATCTGTTAATTGTAGGTATCGGTGTCCGCCCCAGGACCGAACTGGCCGAGGGAACCGCCATCAAGGTTGACCGGGGTATCCTAGTTGACCGGCAAATGCAAACTTCAGTACCCGATGTGTACTCCTGCGGCGACTGTGCCTCTATTTACAATTTTGTCACCGGTCAAACCCAGCCCTTGCCGCTATGGCCCAATGCCTATCTGGGCGGCCGGATTGCCGCCTTCAACATGGCCGGCATCAAACGCCAGTTGGTGGCCGGTGCCAGTATGAATGCCATGCATTTCTTGAACGTAAACCTGATTAACGCTGGGGTTAACGTCACAGACCAGAACAGCGACCAGTGGCACATCATTAGTAAACTGGAACCGGATAACCAGGTATACCGCAAATTTATCCTGGGTAAGCACGGGGCGATAAACGGGTTTGTCCTGGTGGGACAGATAAAACGGGCCGGAATATTGCTTAACCTGATGCGCAAGAAAGTGGATGTACGGGGTTTTCAAGACCGCTTGCTGGATGAAAACTTTGGTTACGGCAGCATCCCGGATGAATTGCGGTGGCAGTTGTTAAAAGACGAAGTGATTTTAGGGGTGATGTAGATTATGAGGCAGCAGGATCACCAGAGCGAGCGGTTTACACCAGACAAAGAAATGCAAGCCTGTGGGCTTTTCGGCGTGATGGATACTACCGGCAAACGGTTTGGCGGCGACATGGCCATTAAGGCTATTAAAAACATGAAGGTTAGGGGCAACGGCCTGGGCGGTGGATTTGGGGTGTACGGTATTTACCCTGATTACCAAGAATACTACGCTTTTCACGTGATGTACCAAGATAAAAACCAGGCTGCTAAACGCCTGGTGGAAGAATACCTAAAGCAGAATTTTTATGTGGTCTATGACGAAGAGATCCCCACTGACCCGGGAGTGAAAGTTTTTCAACCACCCCTGGTGTGGAGATATTTCGTATCCCCACCGCCTCGAAAAAAGGGAACCGAAGAAAATCTGACCGACGACGAGTACGTGGTCAATAAGGTAATGTCTGTAAACATTAATATAGAAGACGCCTATGTGTTTTCATCGGGTAAAAACGTGGGTGTATTTAAAGGCGTGGGTTTCCCGGAAGAAGTAGCCGCCTACTTCATGCTGGATAAATTGTACCAGGGGTACCTATGGACTGTGCACAGTCGTTTTCCAACCAACACGCCGGGGTGGTGGGGCGGCGCGCACCCTTTCGGTATCCTGGACTGGACCGTGGTACACAACGGTGAAATTTCTTCTTACGGCACCAACCGCAGATTTCTGGCCATGCACGATTATTATTGTACGCTGTATACCGACACCGAAGTAGTGGCGTACGCTGTCGACCTGTTAATGCGCAAACAAGGCCTGCCCATTGAGGTGGTCAGCAAAATATTCGCCCCTCCCCTATGGGATGCCATCAAACTAATGAGCGAAAAGGAAAAGAAACTTTATACTACCCTGCGTACGGTATACGCCCCGCTGCTGCTCAACGGGCCGTTTACCATCATCGTGGCCCATCATAATGAAATGATCGGGCTTACGGATAGGATCCGGCTCCGCCCCATAACGGCCGGCTCCAAAGGTGACCTGGTGTTCCTTTCCTCTGAGGAAGGAGCGATCAGGGCGGTTTGTCCGGATCTAGACATGGTCTGGACGCCGCCCGGCGGCGAACCGGTAATAGTGCGGTTAAATTCCAAGGACCACTTATTAAGTACCAATAAATCCATTTGAGGGTGATAAATATGTATTCATTTCAATTACCCGAGTTTATAATCGACAGGGCAGCAGACAGGTGTATTCGCTGCCGGGTCTGCGAAAGACAGTGTGCTAACAAGGTACACAGTTATGACGCCGAGCTGGATCGAATGTTTAGCGGGGAAAAAGATTGCGTGGGCTGCCAGCGCTGCGTGGTACTGTGTCCGACCCTGGCCTTAAACGTCAGGCCCCGGACATCCGATTACCGGCCCAACGCCAGCTGGACCCGGGACAAAATGCAAAATCTGAAAAAACAGGCCCAAACCGGCGGTGTAATCCTTACCGGCAGCGGCAACGACAAGCCTTACCGCATTTACTGGGATCACTTGGTACTTAACGCCTCCCAGGTAACCAACCCCTCCATCGACCCGCTACGGGAGCCGATGGAACTTAAAACATACCTGGGCCGCAAACCGGACAGCGTTAAAATCACCCGCTGCGCAGACGGGTTCGAGGTGGAAACCGAGTCTTTCCCCAACGTGGCCATACCAACGCCCCTGGTGTTTTCGGCGATGTCATACGGGGCTATCAGTTACCCGGCTTACCTATCCCTGGCCGCGGCCGCCAAAGAACTCGGCACCCTTTTTAACACCGGTGAAGGCGGGCTGCCTGAGCACATGCGCCGGGAGTACGGCGGCAATGCCATTGTGCAGTGCGCCAGTGGTCGTTTTGGTGTGGACGCTGATTATCTGAATAACGCACAAATTATTGAAATTAAAATTGGTCAGGGCGCCAAGCCCGGTATCGGAGGCCACCTGCCCGGGGAAAAAGTGCTGGCCAATATCTCGGAAACCAGAATGATTCCCATTGGCACCGACGCATTATCACCGGCGCCCCAGCATGATATTTATTCCATCGAAGACTTATCGATGCTGATATACGCTTTAAAAGAGGCCAGCAATTACGAAAAACCGGTATCGGTAAAAATAGCCGCGGTGCACAACGTGGCCGCCATTGCCTCGGGCATTGTCCGGGCCGGAGCAGATATTGTAGCCATTGACGGTTTCCGGGGCGGCACCGGGGCGGCACCACAGACCACCAGGGACAACGTGGGCATCCCCTTGGAATTAGCCCTGGCGGCGGTGGACAAGAGACTACGGGAAGAAGGCATCAGGAATAAGTGTTCTATAATGGTTGCGGGAGGCATCCGGTGCTCGGCCGATGCCATTAAAGCCATAGCGCTGGGCGCCGATGGCGTATACGTTGGTACTGCCGCCCTGATTGCCATGGGCTGCACTCTGTGCCAGAAATGCTATACCGGTAAATGCAACTGGGGCATCACCACCCAGGATCCTTTCCTGATTAAACGTTTAAACCCTGAACTCACCACCCAAAGGCTGGTTAACCTGATGCAGGCCTGGAGCCATGAAATCCAAGAGATGCTGGGAGGCATGGGCATCAACGCCATTGAAAGCCTGCGGGGCAACCGGGACCACTTGCGTGGCATTGGGCTGGAGGATTGGGAACTAAACGTGCTGGGAGTAAAAGGAGCGGGGGAATAAACCATGCAAATTAAATTTGGTTATCGCGATAATTTCCTGTGCGAAATTCGGCCTACCGGACTGTTATGTTCGGAATGTATGTACATTGACGGCAGCACGGCTGTGATTGAGGCCCGGGATTTAAAACATAAAGAAGTTAACGACCTCTGCCGGGAGGCCATGCTAAGCGGTGTTTCGAAAATAATTATCAATAATGTATTCGGGCAGCGGTACATCGGCACCCGCCTGTATAATCCCGACGGGCAACACAAAGTCACTATCACCATCAACAAGTTCCCGGGTAACGACCTGGGCATCTTCCTGGACGGACACCGGATTATTGTCAACGGCAACGCCCAAGATGGGGTAGGCAATACCATGAATGAAGGAGAAATCATCGTTCACGGTCGGGCCGGAGATGTTGTAGCGATGGCGATGCGGGGGGGCAAGATTTTTGTTCGTGACAACGTGGGCTACCGGGCCGCCATCCACATGAAGGAGTACCGGGACAAATTGCCGGTGCTGGTAATAGGCGGCACGGCCCAGGACTTCATGGGGGAATACTTGGCCGGCGGGGTGGTAATTATGTTGGGCCTGGGTCTGAAGGAGAACGAAAACCACCGGGCTAACTACATCGGCACCGGTATGCACGGCGGCGTTATTTACCTGCGGGGTCATGTGGAACCGCATCAGTTGGGTAAAGAGGTGGGGGTTCGTGAGTTGGATGATCTTGACTGGCAAGTACTACAAACGCACGTCCATGAATACTGCCGCCACTTTAGTAAAGAACCGGCTGAAATTTTAAACGGTAAATTCATTAAATTGCTGCCCGTTTCCAGGCGGCCCTACGGGAACATCTACGCTTATTAATATCGTAGGGGCACCCGCGAGGGGTGCCCCTACCTCGTTTAGGTGAAATAACGGACAGTTAACAAACGGAAACTTTGTACTCCCGCAGCCAGATGTCCAGCTGAATCAGATAAGCAAAAAGCTGCGGCCCGGTCATTAATTGACCGTACCAGGGTCTGGTGAAGGAAGCGCCGCTTGCACTGAGTAACTCCTTGACCCGGGCAACATTAATGAACCGCAGCAGCGGGGAGGCGGGATCATTTAGAATTTGCTCCAGCCAACTGCGTACCGCCTCGGTGTAAGCCGGGTTATGGGTTTTGGGGTACGGACTTTTGCGCCTGGACAGAACTTCCTCGGGCACCACCCCGGCCATAGCCCGCCTAAAAATGCCCTTTTCTATCCCGCCCGTATTTTTCATGGCCCAGGGGATATTCCATACATATTCCATTAACCGGTGGTCACAAAAGGGCACCCGCACTTCCAGCCCCAGCGCCATACTCATGCGGTCCTTCCGGTCAAGTAATGTAGCCATGAACCAGTTAATGGTTAGGTAAAGCAATTCCCGTACCCTGGCTTCCAGGGTGGTTTCACCGGGCAAGTAAGGCACATCATCTAATGTCTCTTGGTAACGTCGGCTTAGGTATTCCTTGGGCCGAATCATATTCATTATTTCAGGTTCCAATAAACTCATTCTTTCGTCGATCATGTGCACCCAGGGAAAAGAAGCGTCGTTGAGCGCTTCCTTTTTATGAAACCAGGGATAACCGCCAAAAATTTCGTCAGCGCACTCACCAGACAAAGCAACGGTAGCATCCTGCTTAATGGCGCGGCAGAATAGGTACAATGATGAATCCACGTCGGCCATACCCGGTAGATCCCGGGCCCTAACTGCCATTGCCAATGAATCTACCAGTTCCGGTGTGTCAATATAAAAGGAATGGTGCACGGTACCAAGGTGTTCTGCAACCCGGTTTACCCACTGGGTATCGGAGTTGGGCTGGTATAGGCTCGGCTTGAAATAACGTTCATTGTCCACGTAATCAATAGAATAGGTATGGATAGGCCCTTGCCTGCTGTCGTTAAAGGCGAAAGCAGCATAGGCTGTAATGGCGCTGGAGTCTATACCCCCGGAAAGCAGTGTGCATACCGGTACATCCGCCACCAACTGCCGTTCCACGGTGTCTTTAAAAAGAGCTCGTACTTTTCCCACTGTGGTTTCTAAATCGTCCTCGTGTGGCAGGCTTTGCAGTTTCCAATAGCGGCGCATGTGCATACCACCTTGGTCAAACCTAAGGCAGTAACCGGGCTTTACCTCGTCAATATCCCGAAATACGCCGTGGCCGGGTGTACGGCCCGGAGACATAATCAGTACTTCAGCCAGTCCTTCGGCATTAATTTCAGGGTGTATTTCCGGGTGGACCAGCAGCGCCTTCAGCTCGGAACCGAAAATTAAATGGTCGTTTCGTACGTTGTAAAAGAGAGGCTTTACACCCAACCGGTCCCGGGCCATAAATAATTTACGTTCTGCTTCTTCCCAAACCGCAAAGGCAAAAATACCGTTTAATCGTTCCACGCAATCTTCGCCCCACTGGATATACGCAACAAGCAGCACTTCGGTATCCGAGTGCCCCCTAAAAGTATATCCCAATGCCTCCAGATCCCTGCGCAGTTCCGGTGTATTGTACAACTCTCCGTTGTATACCAGCACAAATTGTCTTTCTCCACATTGGCGGATCATGGGCTGGGCCCCGCCTTTCGGATCCACTACAATCAAACGGCGGTGAGCAAAAGCAGCGTGCCGTGAATACCAAAACCCTTCGGCATCAGGTCCTCTGTTAGCCAGGGTTCTGCCCATCGCCTCCAAAACTGATTTTTGCCCGGTAAGATCCCTACCCCAGTCAATCCAGCCTGCAATTCCGCACATCGAATCTATCCCTCCCCGTATAGAGTAAAAAAGACACATTACTCGATAGCCAGTGGTGATTAATGTATTCATGGCCTATTTGACAAAATAAATAGACGCCCACCATTAATAATCAAAAGGCGGGCGCCATTGCCGGAACCGGAAAGATACCACAACATCCCGGTAGCCTTAGTATAGACTATGACCGAATGCATAGTTTGGTTCACAAGGCTGAGAATTTAATTGAATAGGCTGATAATTAGAACATTTGTATTTTGTATACAATATACTTGATTAGACCACTTTTTTCTAGTATACTTACCTCAAAATAATAGAAGGTGATACTATGAAGGACGCAAAAATGATTAAGGCTCCTTGTGAAACATGTTTACACAAAAACGGGATCGATTGTTTCAGTTCGCTGGCTTTAATGAAAACTGCACTTTCCATGGAAGCAGAACTGTATAATCATGGTGTACAAAAGTTGGTTTCCACTTTTACCTTGCCCTGCAGCGATTATGTCAACGAAAACGAATATTTGCAGAAAAAATATAAAAAAATCGTATAGCTTTAGGCAGGAAAAGACTATAGCAAACCCTTAAATGGCAGCAGACTCCTGCCTCAAATCCTAATCTGCGCCCTTTAATAACCTCACAATATTACTCAGAGGTTATTTTTTATGTCCAGCACTCAACGGTTTTTATAAATTAATACTTAAAATTTTGTATTTAATGTTACTGAACGAGATATTTAGATCCACAATGTCGCCAACTTTTTTTAACAATAAAGCCTTACCTAACGGTGAGAAAATCGACACATCCCCAAATTTTATGCTTTCTTCAAGAGGGCTTACCAATTTGAAGTGCTTAAAAATCTGATTACACATATCTTCGACCTCAATCTCACAACCAATAATTATAAAAGGGAGTTTTCTATCTTCAGTATTCTTTTTGTCAACAATACGCAAAAGTTGGTTTATTTGCTTGATATATTCTTCAAGCAAACAAATTATTTCAGTCCGTTCAACATGACTCGATTTTGAAAAAAACTGATCAATAAGGATATCTTGTTCCTCTTCCAACTTAACTAAATTTTTAATAATATTTTCAAATGTTTGTATTGAGATAATATATTTATCCATTTTTAACCTTCCAACAGTAAACCATAAAATGTAAAATAATATTAAAACACAAATGGGTATTTCACTAGCCAGTGAAATACCCATTTTTACATTAAATTTAGTAAAATTATAGTTATTTAATCAAGCATTGTCAAATGTTTAAAGGACTACCAAACTTGACCTACAAGTCAAAATCGCCGGCTGCCTCCGGTTGGTAAAGAATTTTTGCCACTTTCAGATGAACCAAACCATCTGGAACTTTCCATTCAATGACTTCTCCCTCACGGTAACCTAAAATTGCTGTCCCCACAGGGGCCAGTACAGAAATTTTATATTCCGCCAGGTCGGCATCAGCGGGGTAAACTAAAGTATAAATCATTTCCTCTTCGGTTTCTAAATCCCGCAACAATACTTTTGAATTCATGGTAATTACATCGTGGGGAATCTTTTCAGAAGCCACTACTTGAGCCAGATTTAGTTCCTGTTCAAGGTTTCTAAGGTATTCTTTGCTACCTGGTTCAAATTCCTTTGCTCCATCAATAAGTTTCTGTAATCTTTCTTTGTCCATCTGGGTAATAAATATTTGCCTTGACATTGTTTATCTACCTTTCTCGACTCCAGTTTCTGAATAAAAAAGTACAAAAACATACGGCGAATACATTAATGAGGTAATCGCCGACCATCTGAAATATTTACCTATTAAAATCATTATATATTTTATTTATTCCCTAGTAAAGCCCAAGATCTTATATGGATTACTGTCAAATACCAAACCTCACTATTGTAATATTTTTGCAAAGAACTGTTCATATTTTTTTAAGCTCTATTTGGGATAATAACCTCATATTGTTTTCTTCAGGAGGTTACTTTTTATGGCTAACAGGCTCGCCAATGAAAAAAGCCCGTATCTGCTGCAGCATAAAAACAACCCGGTGGACTGGTATCCCTGGGGAGATCCGGCCTTTGCGGAGGCTCAAAAGCGTAATTGCCCGGTTTTTCTAAGTATTGGGTATTCTACCTGCCATTGGTGCCATGTCATGGAGCGGGAATCCTTTGAGGATCAGGAAGTAGCTGATTATCTTAACCGGCACTTCGTTTCGATTAAGGTGGATCGAGAGGAGCGCCCCGATATTGACCATATTTATATGACCGTCTGCCAAGCCCTTACCGGGCAAGGCGGTTGGCCGCTGACCGTACTACTAACCCCGGATAAAAAACCTTTTTTCGCGGGCACCTATTTCCCCAAGCGTACCAAGTGGGGCCGGTCAGGTCTGCTGGATATCCTGGAGCAGGTGACCGCCAAGTGGCAAAAGGATCGGGATGCGATCACCCGGGCGGGTGATCAGATCGTGGAGCAGTTACAATTTAATCCGCAGGGTGCTGATACCGGACTGGATCCGGGGGAAATTGCGGAGCAATGCTTTAACGAATTGCGTAGCGCATTTGACCGCCAACATGGGGGATTTGGTGCGGCCCCCAAATTCCCCACCCCCCACAACATCATATTTTTGTTGCGCTACTGGAAAAGCTCAGGCCATGATGAAGCTTTAGCGATGGCTGAAAAGACGCTGCAATCTATGTTTCGGGGCGGCATTTACGACCATGTGGGTTTCGGTTTTGCCCGTTATTCCACAGACCAGTACTGGTTGGTGCCGCATTTCGAAAAGATGCTTTATGATAATGCGTTGTTGGCACTGGCTTTCTTGGAAGCTTACCAAGCCACCAATAACGATTTTTATGCCCGGGTAGCCAGTGAGATCTTCACCTATGTACTCCGGGACATGACGCACCCGGAAGGCGGTTTTTATTCCGCCGAGGACGCTGACTCCGAAGGAGTTGAGGGCAAGTTTTACGTTTGGACCCCCACCGAGGTGGAAGAAGTGATTGGCGAGGGCAAGGGCCGCATCTACAACCGGGTTTACGAAATCACCCCCAATGGTAATTCTGAAGGGCACAGTATACCCAACTTAATCAGCGGTTTGCCATCCGAGAGGGCCCCGGAACTGGGCCTGGAGCCGGAAAAGCTGGTTACTATGCTGGAAGAAGCCCGCCAAAAACTTTTTGTGCACCGGGAAAAGAGGGTGCACCCACATAAGGATGACAAGATACTCACTGCTTGGAACGGGTTGATGATTGCCGCCCTGGCCCGGGGCGCGGCGGTATTGGGCCAGGGCAACTTATTAGAAGCGGCGCAAAAAGCAGAGGCGTTTATCCGCGGCAAACTAATCAGGGCAGACCGCCGTCTTTTAGCCCGTTACCGAGATGGCGAAGCAGCCTATGAAGCCTACCTGGATGATTACGCATTTATGACCTGGGGGCTGATTGAGCTGTACCGGGCCACTTTTAAACCCGAATATCTGGTGCGGGCGGTTGAATTGGTCGGGCAAACCAGGGACTTATTCTGGGATGCCCAAAAGGGCGGTTTTTTCTTTTACGGCAGCGATGCCGAACAACTTATTGCCCGTCCCAAGGAAGTGTACGACGGGGCTCTTCCGTCGGGTAACTCGGTGATGGCACTGAACATGCTCGTGCTGGCCGCTACCACCGGGGACACCGAAATGGAAGATACCGCCCGGCATCTAATCAACACTTTTGCCGGCACCATAGCAGAGCACCCGCAAGGTTACACCTACTTTGTCACCGCCCTGCTTTTTTCTGCCGGTGCCGTGACCGGTGTTACCGTGTCCGGGGATCGCGACGACCAGGCCGTGCAGGAAATGCTGGATATGTCACAACAACGTTACAATCCGGATACCGTTTTTATTTATTACCCCGGTGACGAAGAAAGAAAGGCGCTCGAAAACCTGGCCCCCCACATAAAGGAGCGACGCCCGGTAAACGGGCGGGCCGCAGCATATGTTTGCCGTGACCGGGCCTGCCGTGAACCGATTACTGAATCTGCTATGCTGGCCGAATTGCTACAATAATTTAAAATTTTTATTACCGGCGTAGCTTGACCCCTGCTTGTGCTAATTTAACCGGACGTGTTAAAATTGTTTACTGACTCCGGGTGGTAGGGGTGGTGCTATGCTTGGAACACGATTAATTATTGCCGATGCAGATAAAGCCTTGCACCAGCAATTAATAGACATATTACAGAGGTCTGGTTTTCTGGTGATAGCCGAATCCAATGACGCCAGAAGCGCATTGCAGGCATCACTTAAGCTCGAACCTGATGCCATTATTATAGACGACGACCTGCCGGGTGGTAGTTTGACCCTGGCCCGGGAAATAAAAGACCACCGCCTGGCGCCGGCCTTGATTGTAACCTCTTATTCCGATCGGGACATGGCTGAAATAGCCCGGTCAGCTGGCGTATACGGGATGATTGTCAAACCTTTGCAGGAAGCCGGAGTACTACCCGCCATTGAAGTTGCCCTAAATTTTTTTAATCATATTGCGGCTCTGGAAGGCGAAATAAAAAACATTAAAAAGGATTTAGAGAACCGCAAGATTGTGGAACGGGCCAAGGGATTATTGATGGAAGCCCACGGCATGACCGAAAAAGAAGCTTTCCGGTACCTGCAGCGCCGCAGCATGGATAAATGCGTACCCATCACCAAAATAGCAAAAAACATTATTGTGACCTTGCAAAAATAATGATATATTTAACTATAGGCAACAAGTATACAGTATTTTTTTGTATTACAGGTTGATTTTTTTTCTGATCGCTCTATACTATTAAATGTGGATGTAATATTTTTGGGGCAATGGCGTCCCTTCAGGCATGCAATTAGCAGGTCTGTTGGGGCGTTTTTATTTTGCCCAAAAATCTTGCGCCCCAGGGAGGTTAATATTGTGGGAACATTTACCAAACAAGAGGTCATTGAGAAAGCAGAAGAGCACAACGTCAAGTTTATTCGTCTGCAATTTACAAATATGTTTGGTGCCTTAAAGAACATCGCTATTACTGTAGACGAACTGCCCAGGGCATTGGAAGGGCAGATTAGTTTCGATAGTTCAGTAATCGAAGGCTTTGTCGGCCGTCTCGAGTCCGATATCCTGCTGAGCCCGGATCCTTCAAGTTTCGTGATCTTTCCGTGGCGCCCGCGAGAAGGGGCAGTGGCCAGGTTAACCTGTGACGTATTAAACCCGGACGGCACACCTTTTGGCGCGTGTTCACGTTCCAACTTGAAAAAAAACCTGGCCGTGGCGGAACAGATGGGCTTTCAACTGCAGGTAGGAGCAGAAATAGAATTTTTCCTGTTCCAAACCGAAGAAGCCGGCAAGCCCACCGTAACTACCCACGACCAAGCGGGATACTGTGACCTTACTCCCGTGGACATGGGCGAAAACGCTCGGCGGGACATGGTACTGACACTGCAGGAAATGGGATTTGATGTTTCGTCATCTCACCACGAGATTGCTCCAGGCCAACACGAGATTTTTCTTAAAGACGACGACGCTCTGGCTATGGCAGATAGTATTACCACGTTTAAGTTCGTAGTCCGCACCATTGCCCAGAGGCACGGCCTACATGCCACTTTCATGCCTAAACCGGTAGCCACAGTTAACGGATCGGGCTTACATCTGCAACTATCACTGTGGCAAAACGATAAAAACGTTTTTTACCAGCAATCCGCTAAAGACGGCCTGAGTAAAGTAGCCAGGCAATTCATAGCCGGCCTTATTGACCACGCCGGAGCCCTTACTGCCGTGGCCAACCCGCTGATTAACTCCTATAAACGGATCTCAGCCAACGATTTGGCCCCGGTGTTGGCAGGTTGGTCTCAAATTAACCGCAGCGCTATGATTCGCGTACCAGCCTGGCGTGGCGCTGATACCAGGGTTATACTACGCAGTCCGGATCCGGCCAGCAACCCCTATCTGGTAATGTCTTCAACACTGCAATCAGGTCTGGATGGCATCAAACGTAAGCTGTCCCTACCCGAACCGCTGTCTGAAGATATACCGTCCTGGGAGATTAAGAATATCATCCGGAAAATGGGCTTGCCCCGCAACCTGGAAAGTGCTCTTAAAACGCTTGCTACCGACGATGTAGTCATGCAGGCGCTGGGTAAACACATCCATGGACGCTATTTGGACAGTAAGGAAATTGAGTGTGAAAATTTTCAAAACCATGTACACCAGTGGGAGTTGGATGAGTATCTGCGCAATTATTAGATTTTAAATTAGATTATCAATAGCTTACGAAAGGGGGCAAAAAAAACGAGGAGGTGCAAAATAACGCAGTTCACCGTACATAAATAGCAGGTGATTGCGTACTTAACTGGTTTACAAAATAGAAATTACAGAAAAAAAGACCGGAACAAAAAAGAGAGAAAAAATTTATTGTACATTTGGAGGATGGATAAATGACCTTTAGTAATGGAGTCAACGCTAGCGCGGCAACCCTAACTCGTTTACGCACCGGGGAAAGCAAATGTCCTTTTAGTGGGATGTGTGTAACCTGCCTTGACGGGTGCCCTGGTTTATGCGAAATAGGCAAATCTTCAATCAGGGGTAAAGAAGTGCTTTACCCCCAGCCTTTTGGAAAATCCACTTCAGCGTCCCAAAAAGACTATCCAGTTGATTATTCACATTTTAATATCATGGGCACCGCTGTCGGCGCCTTTGGGATTGAAGCCGACTCCGACAAGGCTATTTTCCCCGCGGTCAGCCTGGAAAGTTCCGTAGGTGCCGGTGGAGAAATTAAACTAGACCTGCCCATAGTGGTGGCCGGTATGGGTTCCACCGATATTGCCGCCAACAACTGGCCGCACCTGGCGGCGGGTGCCGGTATTTGCGGTGTCGGCATTGTCATTGGTGAAAATGTTTGCGCTATGGATCCCAATTCAGAAATCAAAAACGGCCGGATTATTCACTCACCCAACATGGCCAAGCGCATTAGCGATTTCCAAAACTGGAAAAACGGCAGCGGGTTTATCGCCGTGCAGGCCAACGTGGAAGATACCGCGCTGGGTGTGCAGGAATACGTGATCGACAAACTGGGTGTAGATGCGGTCGAGCTAAAATGGGGCCAGGGCGCTAAAGATATCGGCGGTGAAGTTAAACTAAATTCCCTGGAAAGGGCGCTGCAGCTAAAGGGACGCGGTTACATCGTACTACCGGATCCCGAAAACCCGCAGGTACAAGAAGCTTATAAGGCCGGGGCGTTCGAAGAATTTGAGCGTCATTCCCGCATTGGTTTTGTGGAGTACGAAACATTTATGGCCCGGGTGGAAACGCTGCGCAATGCCGGTGCCAAATACGTCATGCTCAAGACGGGCGCTTATCGACCCGCCGACCTGGCCCGGGCAGTCAAGTACGCCTCAGACGCCAGACTGGACTTGTTAACAGTGGACGGAGCCGGTGGTGGTACCGGTATGAGCCCCTGGCGGATGATGAACGAATGGGGCGTACCCACTGTGTATCTGCAGGCTTTACTGGTTAAGTGCCTTGATCGGCTTGCGGCCCGGGGTGCCTACGTACCGCCTGTAGCCATAGCCGGCGGATTTACCCTGGAAGACCATATGTATAAAGGTCTGGCCATAGGTGCTCCCTATACCAAAGCCATCGGCATGGCCCGTTCCGCGTTGAGCGCCGCGATGGTGGGCAAAACCGTTGGTGAAGCCATTAAAAACGGCAAGGTGCCTAATGAATATAAGAAATACGGAGATAAAATCGAGCAAGTCTTTGTCGCTGCCGAGGATCTTAAAAACATTCTGGGCCCGGATGCATTTAGCGAATTGCCCGTGGGTGCCATCGGCGTGTACAGCTATTTCGGGCGCCTGGCCCAGGGACTAAGGCAATTCATGTGCGGATCACGCAAATTCGGCCTGGAGCACATCACCAGAAACGATTTGGTATCCCTCACCAGGGAGGCAACTGATATTACAGGCATTAGCTACGTGATGGATTGCGACGCCGCGGAAGTGGAAGAAATCCTGGGCTAACATAAATTAAGTATTGCGTTTATTAAAATAGCTAGTTTATAATAAGATAAGTTTAAAAAGTATTTGATACAATGATGTATCAAAAAAACGGCAACGATGCCCTCAACAGGAGTAATCCTGTTCTGAGGGCATTTATATTCTCCGATTCTTACACAGGAGGAAAACTCCATGAATGAATATAGAATCGTTCTGGCGGACGCTGATACTACCTGGAGCAAAAACATCAAGGCCATGTTAAACAAGAGCGGCTATTGGGTAGTAGGTGAGGCCGTAGACGGTGTAAGCGCGCTGAAAATGATCCGCAGCAGACAGCCTGACCTGCTGATCATTGACGCATCCCTGCCCGGTATGGACGGGTTACAAATAGCCAGGATTGCGCACGAGGACAAATTGGCCCCGGTAGTGGTCACATCTTCATCAAGTCACCAGGGGATTATGGAAAAGGCCAGGGAAGCCAAGGTATACGCCCTGCTTTTTAAACCGGTAAGTGAATCTTCTTTACTGCCGGCCGTTGAACTGGCTCTGGTTAACTACCAGGAAGTAATTAACCTGGAGCGAAACATCAAAGATTTAAAGGAAACGCTGGAAACCAGAAAACTGGTGGAAAGGGCTAAGGGGATCTTGATGGAAAGCATGGGCCTCACCGAACCGGAATCGTTCCGCCGCATGCAGCGGCAGAGCATGAACCAACGGGTTTCCATGCGGGTGGTAGCAGAGGCGGTTATTATGTCTTATGAATTAAAAAAGTAAAACATCTAATTAAAATATCTATATGAAGAATCTAAATCCTTCGAAACTAACGCTCAGGATGACAAATAAAAGCATGACTGAGCAAATAATCATGATTAATGCCTTTTTTGCACTGTTTGTGATATACTGTAAACTGGTGAATATTCAACACCCGGGGCAATGGAAACGTAAGATATTTGCCCTGGCATAGCACAAAGAGAGGTGTCTTTGACAGTGCCCTTACTAACCAGTGATGACGTGCGCAATCTGGCCAAAGAATACGGCGTAAAATTTGTACGCCTGCAGTTCACTGATATTTTCGGGGTATTAAAGAATGTTTCAATTACCGTAGAGCAGCTTGACAAGGCCCTGGATAATGAATTGATGTTTGACGGTTCTTCTATTGAAGGTTTTGTACGCATTGAGGAATCCGATATGTACCTGCGCCCCGACCCCTCAACCTTTGTTGTTTTCCCCTGGAAACCACGGGACGGGGCGGTGGCACGTTTAATTTGCGACATCTACAATTCTGACGGCACTCCCTTTATCGGCGACCCGCGCTATGTGCTGCGCCGGGCCATTGCCGATGCTGAGGAAATGGGTTATACCATGAACGTTGGCCCGGAAGCCGAGTTCTTTTTGTTCCAATTGGACAGCGATAACAAACCTACCACCATCACCCACGACCAGGCCGGTTACTTTGACCTGACTCCGGTAGATTTTGGCGAAAACGCCCGCCGGGATATGGTACTGACTCTGGAGCAGATGGGTTTTGAAATTGAAGCCTCCCACCATGAAGTTGCCCCCGGGCAGCACGAAATCGATTTTAAATTTTCCGATGCCCTGGACATCGCCGATAAAATTGTTACCTTCAAGTTTGCGGTGCGTACCATTGCCCAGCGTCACGGGTTGCACGCCACTTTCATGCCCAAGCCTATTTTTGGCATCGCCGGTTCAGGTATGCACCTAAACCAGTCACTAATGAAGAACGGACAAAACGCGTTTTACGACCCCGATAACGATAACCAACTTAGCAAAGACGCTATGTATTACATTGGCGGTCTGATGAAGCATATCCATGCCATTACTTCAGTTATCAATCCTACCGTGAACTCTTACAAGCGACTGGTTTCAGGATATGAAGCACCTGTTTACATTGCCTGGTCATATCGTAACCGCAGCCCGCTAATCAGGGTTCCGGCCAAACGGGGTCAGTCTACCCGCATCGAACTGCGCAGCCCGGATCCATCATGCAATCCTTATCTGGCCCTGGCCGTGTGCTTAAAAGCCGGCCTGGACGGCATCAAAAACCGCATTGAGCCGCCTGAGTCATGTGACCGTAATATTTACGAACTAACCACGAGTGAGCGTTTGGAGCTAGGCATCGACACGCTGCCGGATAGCCTGCAGCAGGCCATGCGTTGCCTGGCCAAAGACGAAGTAATTAAGGAAGCGCTTGGCCCGCATGTATTAGCCCGTTATATGGAAGCCAAACAAATTGAATGGGATGCTTACCGGATGCAGGTGCACTCTTGGGAATTGCAGAACTATCTAAATAAGTTTTAGTCTTCTCAAAACACCGCTTTTGACCAGGAAATTTGTAACAGGAAAGATAAAAAGCAGGCCGGTGTATTTGCTTAAGGCCTGCTTTGTGTTGTAGTCCAGTTTTTTTTCCTGTGATGCCGTGATTATTTATGGTAAAATTGATTTTATAAATACTGCCGATTGAGTTTTGCGGCAATCGGCTACTTGAAACATGGGAGGCTGCAGCATATGACTCATACGCTTGCCGTACTGGTTTTGAACAAGCCCGGAGTGCTGGCCCGTATTGCGGGTCTTTTAAGCAGGCGCGTTTTCAATATAGAAAGCATCGCCGCGGGCTACACCGAAGAACCGGACATTACCCGGATTACCATCGTGGTTAACGGCGACGAAAGGGTTCTGGAACAAGTAATCCACCAATTGGGTAAACTTGTGGATGTAATCAAAATTACTAAAATCGAAGAACGCGATTCCATTGAAAGGGAACTGGCCCTGATTAAGGTTCAAGCAGACCCTGCTAAACGCAGGGACATTGTGGATATCGTGGAAATTTTTAGAGCTAACGTGGTGGACGTGGGCAAAGAAACAATGGTCATTCAAATCATCGGTGATGAGCAGAAAATCACCGCTTTTACTCATGTCCTGGAACAGCAAGGAATCGTAGAAATGGTTCGAACCGGTAAAATCGGTCTCTCTCGCCAACCCCGTGCGGCCAAGGATGAGATATAAGGCTGGTATTGACACAACGCCATAACATCAGTATATAATGTAGTAGCAGTTTTTATATCACTTTATTATACGGGGGGCGTTGCAGTTGGCCCAGGTTAAGCGAGTGATGATCAGTTTACCGGAATATTTGCTGTCTGAAATAGACTGCATTGCCGCCGCCGAAAACCTTAACCGCAGCGAATTTATGCGCGAGGCTATGATCATTTACATTAATGAACGGAAAAGAAGACAATTGAGAGAACAAATGATTAAAGGTTATCTTGAAATGGCCAACATTAATCTGGCTATGGCCATAGAACAGTACAGGCTGGAGACTGAAGCGGAATTGTCACTCACCAGGCCGGTGGTGGGAGGCAACAGATAATGCAAATACGCCGTGGCGAAATATATTACGCCGATTTAAGCCCGGTGGTGGGTTCGGAGCAAGGGGGAACTAGGCCGGTTCTAATATTACAAAACGACATCGGCAACCAGTATAGCCCAACAACTATAGTTGCCGCCATAACATCCCAGATTGCCAAGGCCAAACTCCCCACCCATGTGGAACTGCCCGCCGGCAAAGCCGGACTGGGCAAAGATTCAGTGGTTTTAACAGAGCAAATTAGAACCATTGATAAAAGCAGGCTGATGGAAAAGGTCTCTTTATTGCAAGAAGAACTTATGTTTAAGGTAAATCATGCCATTGAAATCAGTCTGGGTTTGGTTGACATATAATATATCAACGGCACATAAATACATAACTAGGCAGGGTAATTAAATATTAAATACATAACAAACAGCTGGCCGTCACCTTAGTGTGGCGGTTTTCCAATGTATACACTACAGGACAAGGGTTTACTCCCCGCCGCAATTTCGATCTAAGGAGGCGGTATTTAATGCCCCCGATAATTGGGATCAGCTGTTGTTACGAACCAGGTCTAGACCGTTATCACCTGGCCCGCGATTACGTGCAGGCAGTGCAGACAAATGGAGGAATCCCTGTCATACTGCCCCCGAACGGCAGCGTTGATACGAATACTTTATTAGATGTCGTGGACGGCCTGATACTCTCGGGTGGGGGGGACATTGATCCAGGCATGTTCGGGGAAGAACCCTGGCCGGAAAACGGAACCATTGACCCACACCGAGACGCTTTCGAGATTTCGCTGGTCACCCGGGCCCTAGCAATGAAAATGCCGCTGCTGGGCATATGCAGGGGCATCCAGGTTATGAACGTGGCAGCCGGCGGAACCGTCTGCCAGGATATTGCGCAGGTAATTGGCCGCCCCTACAAGCACACTCAGCAAGCTCCGCGCTGGCATGTCACGCATAGTATCAAAATCAAAAAGAAGTCGACATTGTTCAGCATAATTGGTGTGGAAACGCTGCGTGTTAACTCCTTTCACCACCAAATGGTAGGCGATCTGGCACCTGATTTTATAATATCGGCTTACTCTGGGGACGGTGTCATAGAGGGCATTGAAGTCCCTGGCGAGGAATTTTTCTGTGTCGGCGTACAGTTTCACCCGGAAAACTTGTGCCAACGGCATCCGGTTTTCCGCAAGCTTTTTGAAGCCTTTACCGTTGCTTCAAGTCGTTATCTGTCGAACAAAACAGCACCCATGATACAGGAAAAAAAAGAAGGGTTATCGAAAGTAGTAGCAGGTAAATGATGAAGTAGCCATTTAAACAACTCCATAGTTTCTTCGTAGATAGTGGTTTATTCTGTAAATAATTTGTATTTTTTTCGGAAAAAAAGAGAAACTGCTTGTCCGTATGCAAATCCGCAGAATTAACCTAAAACAGACCCAAAAACCAACTTTTTGTAATTTGGACGACCTTGCAACAACAAAAAATATTAGTTATTATGTTAAATATAAGCTAATATGTTAATTGGTGCATATTTGGAGGTGCATAATTATGCCCCAGAAAACTTTGGATATCCTGGTGGTAGATGACCAACCAGGGGTTCGATATTTGCTGGATATCGTGATTAAAGAATCCGGCCACAAACCTCATACAGCACAAAACGGATTGGAAGCGGTAAATATGGCACGTTCCATCCGACCTGACTTAATCTTCATGGATGTCCGGATGCCCATCATGGGTGGATTGGAAGCGCTGGCCAAGATAAAACCATTAGCTCCGGAAACCAGAGTCATTATCATGACTGCCTACGGTTCCGATGAAACAATAGAGGAAGCTAAAAAGTTGGGTGCCCTGGGCTGTATGGACAAACCATTTGATATTAACGATATCAAGGACTTTATTCAAGATTACGCCCGGCAAAGTTTACGCCAAGAAATTTTTTACAAGGCCAACGCTATTTAAAAGGCTAAATTTCATAATAACCATACACGGCAGCGGAAAGCCACAAGCAGCCGTTTTTTTATGCAAATAACTATGTGGACGGCTTATCAGGGGTTATAATATATGAAGGATATATAATAATTGATAAGACATAATTTTAAATCATTGGAGGTTGTCAGTTGTACTCAATTGCATCCCGTTCGGCCGACGAAACTTATAACCTTGGTGAAACACTGGGTGCATTACTGCAACCGGGGGATCTAATTACCCTAAACGGTGATCTGGGAGCTGGCAAAACTTGCCTGGCCAGTGGAGTAGGGCGTGGCCTGCTTATTGAAGGCCGGGTCAAAAGCCCCACTTTTGCCCTGATTAACGAATACGAGGGCAAAATACCGCTATACCACATGGATGTCTACCGGTTGGATAACCCGTCTGAGATTAATGACCTCGGGTTTGAGGAATATTTTTACGGGAACGGCGCTGTTCTAGTGGAATGGGCCCAAAAAATTATAGACTTTTTGCCCCAACAGCGCTTGGAAATTGTAATAGATAAAGACCCGCATCAAGAGGACACCCGGAATATTAGGCTGGTTCCGCACGGTAACCGCTACGAGCAACTGGCCGGGGAGTTGATTGCGCATGTACGTACTGGGAATTGAGGCCTCAACACCGGTGGCGGCAACGGCCGTAGCCACCGAGGGTAAAATTTTGGCCGAACGGATGGTTAATAATAAGCGCACCCACTCGGTTAACTTGCTACCAATGGTGCGGGACGTTTTGGCCGATGCCGGAATAGATAAAAATAAATTGGACGGTATTGCGGTTACCACCGGGCCCGGGTCTTTTACCGGATTGCGCATCGGGATGAGCACGGCAAAAACCCTGGCTATGGTGCTGAACCTGCCCGTGGCAGGCGTACCAACACTCGAATCGTTAGCCTATCCGTTGTCCGGCCAAGCAGGATTGATATGCCCGGTGTTAAACGCCAGAAAAAACGAGTTGTATGTTGCATTATACCGCAGCAACGGTAAAAAACTGGTTACTCTGCTGCCGGCATTTGCCGCCGGAGTAAAGGCACTTGCCTCCATCCTGGAAACCTATGATGAACATATTACATTTCTGGGGGATGGGTTAGAAGCATACCAGTCCGAACTAACTGAATTACTTAAGGATCAGGCCAGGTTCGCTCCGGAATGCGCCGTTTTTCCCCGGGGTGCTGCAGTGGCCGAACTAGGCCTACAGCTGATTAAATCGGGGGCAGGTACAGACCCCATGACGCTACTTCCCCACTACATTAGAGAGTCGGAAGCCGAAATTAAGTGGCGGGAAAGGTGTCTCCCCAATGGTTGACAGTGATTTGCTAAGCCTGCTTACGTATGACCGACTGCGTGCAGAACACCTGGATCAGGTGGTGACTATTGAGCGTGCCTCTTTTACCACACCTTGGTCTAAAAACTCTTTTTTATACGAGATTAAATATAATGAGTTTGCCCACTACCTGACAGCCCTGACCCCAGAACGCAATGTCGCCGGATATGCGGGCATGTGGATAGTCCTGGACGAAGCCCATCTGACCAATGTGGCGGTTCACGAACATTATCGGCGCCGCGGTCTGGGTCTGGAATTAATGCAAAAAATGATTGTCTGGGCGGTGGCGCTGGGAGCTGACCGGATGACCCTTGAAGTGCGCCCTTCAAACAAACCGGCCCGGAAACTTTACGCCAACCTGGGCTTCGAAGACAGAGGCATTCGAAAAGATTATTATCCCGATACCCGCGAAAACGCCATCATCATGTGGAAAGATAAATTACCTTAAGTTGCATTTTAAAAGGGGTGCTTAAATGAATAAAAAAATAGTTATGCGTCTGGCCGGCATAGGGTTAATCGGGGTCGCCGCCCTGGCGGGCTTGCCCGGTTACTGGCCCGTTATAACAGGTTTGAGTGGTGCGGCCTTGTTTTTAATAGCGGGGCCGGGCTGAAGGGACTGCTGAAACGGCCGAGTTCCGGTCGTAAAAAACAACAACTAAATTAAACCCTGTGACGATTAGAAAACGCATTAAAAACTGTCAACCCGGGAGAATATAAAAGTAAACCCTACTAAATAAGCATCATATTAAATTAAACCGGGGGGGCGGGCAATGCCAAGCGATTTTCGTAAAATTGCCGTAGTGGGGGCAGGCTCAGTCGGCGCATCTGTAGCTTATGCACTCCTAATGAGCGGTCTGGTCAGTGAAATAGTGCTGGTAGATATCGACAAGAACCGGGCGGAAGGAGAGGCTATGGATTTATCTCACGGGGCTGCTTTTGTCAAGCCAATTAAAATTACCGTGGGCGAATATAAAGATTGCCGGGATGCCGACATCATTGTTTTCACTGCCGGAGCCGGACAAAAGCCCGGCGAAACCAGGCTTGAACTGGTGCACAAAAACACCTCGGTTTTGCGCAGCGTGCTGCCGCAGGTAATTGACCGGGCCGGGGACTCCATTTTGTTAATGGTTTCAAACCCGGTGGATGTGCTGACTTATGCTGCACTACGTTTAACCGGCCTACCCCCGAACCGGGTTATCGGTTCGGGCACGGTACTGGACAGTTCCCGTTTTCGGCATCTCATCAGTGAAAACTGTCTGGTGGAACCCAGAAACATCCATGCCTACGTAATCGGTGAACACGGTGACAGCGAAATACTGCTTTGGAGTAAAGCCAATATAGCCGGTTTATCTCCCGAAGAATTTTGCCGCTGGCGTAATACACCATGCCCCGACCGCCAAACAGTAACTAAAAGTGTACGTAACGCCGCTTACGAAATAATTGCCCGTAAAGGGGCTACCTATTTCGCAATCGGCCTAGCTGTCAGAAGAATTTGCGAATGTATTTTGCGGGACGAAAACTCGATCCTCACCGTTTCAGGACTAATTAACGGTGTGCACGGTATAAATGATGTTTGTCTCAGCATGCCCTGCTTGGTCAACCGACAGGGGCTTGTCCAAGTGTTACCGGTACCGCTTGAAGATGATGAAAAAGTAGCCCTGTTAAGATCCGCTGCGATGCTGCACTCGATCCAGGAAAAACTTGAACTGGGTGCTACCGAGCCTATACCGCCGGAAATGCAGCCGTCCAAACCTAAACTGCCTACACCTAAACCAGGATTTAACGAAAGCCCTTATTTACACTAAAGCGTTAATTAAGGCCAACATATTACTGGTAATATTTTATACCTTGCATTATTACTAATTTGTGATACAATTTAATACGTGGCATTTTTACAAGCTCACACGCGCCTGTAGCTCAGGGGATAGAGTGCCGGCCTCCGGAGCCGGTTGCACAGGTTCGATTCCTGTCAGGCGCACCAAATAAAAAACCTGCAACCTTTAATATAAAGGGTTTGCGGGTTTTTTATTTTAACCACCTGGGAACAATCCCGAGGTGGGTTTTTTATAATTAATTGGCAAAAAGTTAATTATGCCCAGTTTAACCCAGTTAATATTTTTTATGGTTTCAGTGGTCTACCCATAGTGTCCTACATGCAAGAATTACGCTTGTTACAATATTTTTGCCATTAAGGAGTTGACAAATCCGTTAATACTGTTTATATTGTACATATACAGTCATGACAGTTTATCTATTAAGGGAGTCTTGCTATGAAGATTATTATTTCAAACGCTTCCAATCAACCTATTTATGAGCAGATCGTCTCCCAGATTAAAGCATCAATTTTAAACGGTGAACTTTTGGACGCCAACCCTTTGCCATCGATTAGAAATTTGGCCAAAGAACTACAGATTAGCGTTATTACCACTAAGCGGGCCTATGACGAGTTGGAAAGGGAAGGGTTTATTGTTACCGTCCCGGGTAAGGGTTCCTATGTAGCCACACAAAACAAAGAACTGCTGCACGAAAAAAGACTAAAAATTGTTGAGGAAAAACTGGCCGAAGCAGTGAGCGCCGCGAAGTTTATTCAATTATCCCTTGAGCAACTTCAGGAAATGCTGAGCCTGTTTTACGAGGAGGAATAGTAATGGAGCCCATTCTGGAAGTAAAAAAACTTAGAAAGAATTTTAAAGGTTTTGCCTTAAAAGACATCAGCTTCACTATGGAAAAGGGTTATATAATGGGTTTTATCGGCCCTAATGGTTCCGGTAAAAGTACAACCATCAAACTAATTCTAAACCTGCTTAGAAAAGACGGTGGCGATATTAAAGTTTTTGGGCTGGATAACGTTAAACACGAAATAGAAATAAAAAACAGAATCGGCTTTGTTTTTGATGAAAACCATTATTATGAAGAACTAACCCTTGCGGAAATGAAAAAGGTAGTTGCCCCGCTGTATAAAAACTGGGATGACCGTGCCTTTGCCAGGTATATGGCGGATTTTAACTTGCCGCCCCATAAAAAAATTAAGGATCTTTCCAAAGGAATGAAGATGAAGTACTCCCTGACCGTAGCCCTGTCCCATCATGCCGACCTGCTGATTATGGATGAACCCACCTCGGGTTTGGATCCCGTGGTAAGAAGTGAACTCCTGGAAATCTTAACGGATATTATTCAGGATGAAAACAAAGGTGTTTTTCTATCTACGCACATAACTTCGGATTTGGAAAAAATAGCAGATTATATAACGTTCATCAATGATGGTCAAATAATTTTCAGTACCTCTAAAGATGTACTGCTGGATCAGCACGGACTTGTCAAAGGGGGCAAAGATTTACTGGATCAAGATATAAGAAAATCATTTGTGTATCTTAAAGAAAATGAGTTTGGTTTTGAAGGATTGGTCAAGAACCGGCAACAGGCCAAATCTCTTTTAGCCGGCCAGGCGCTGATTGAAAAACCGACTTTGGAAGATATCATGCTTTACTATACAAGGGGGCTCTAAGGATGTATCACTTGATCTTGAAAGATATATTGGTGCAAAAGATAATGATCATGTTAAGTTTTGTATATATTGTTTTCTTTTACGTGGTCATGCAAGGGGCAGGATTAATTATTTTGCCCATGGCTATAACCGCTGTCACCTATATGCTGGTTATAACCGCCTGTGCCTACGATGAAAAAAATAAAGCAGATGTGATGCTAAACAGCTTGCCTCTGAAAAGGTTGCATATTGTTCTGGCCAAATATCTTTCTGTTTTTATTTATTTAGTAATATGCACAGTTATCTACATGGTCATAACAATTCTTATTTCATTGACTGGTTTACCCGTAAAAGTATACCCGGTTTCATTGGCAGGTTTGGCCGGGGGTCTATTTGCAGTTAGTTTAACTACCGGCATCTATTTTCCCTTTTACTTTAAGTTTGGCTACATCAAGTCCAAATTCTTGAACTTAATCTTGTTTTTTACCTTATACTTTGGTTTAACGAGCAGCATTAGTTTTTTTTATATGAACAGGGACGTTGCCTGGGTTAAAAATTTAAGCAGCTTTTTTCAACGACTATCAGATATACAGATATTTGCCTTTCTTGTTCTTTTAACAATGATTATACTGACTGTATCCTTTGCGCTATCTTTAAAAGCTTATCAAAGCAGGGATCTCTAAAAGGTATTAGGCTTAAATACTGTCGTCTCTAACAGCAATGTGTTCTAATGCCAGGATATTTGTCATTCTAAACGAAGTGAAGAATCCTTAAGATCCTTCGCTTCGCTCAGGATGACAGTTTCCAAAACAAAAACCCCGAGCCTGGCGGTGCTATACCGAGGGCCGGGGTTTACGTAAAAGCAAACTTGCTATGCACTTTATCTGAATAACTTATCAGTTAACGGACTATCAATACTGGACACACAGCATGGCGGGCAACCCGTCTGCTGACACTACCCATTATAATGCTGGTAATCTCGCTCAGACCACGACTGCCAATAACAATAAGGTCAAATTGATCTTTTTTGGCTTTATCGCAAATTTCGTTGGCCGGGTCACCGTATATTAAATCTGTTTCAATTTCCAGGTTATATTTTTTAGCGATTGCTTTTTTTGCGTCTTCAAGCACTTCTTGTCCAAATCCCTGAACCTCCTGGACTAAATTATTAACTTGAACGTACCTTTGCACGGTGGACGGCAGCGGGGCAATTACATGGAAAAGCGCAATTTTGGAGCCCAATACTGAGGCCAATTCAGCCGCATGATCCAGAGTTTTTAGTGAATTCTCCGAGCCATCAATGGGAACCAGGATTTTTTTGTACATGAAATCAACTCCTTTGTTGGTTATGATTGATTAGATTATAAAGTAAGGAGTTTGTGATGTCAATCACAAACATCAATGTGCATAGTACTCACACAATGTATATAGTACTTTAGTCCTATTTACTTATAGGACCAATAAGGTTTACTATACAGGCAAAGAAAAAGGCAAACCCATTCCGAAAGGTGGGGGCGCAAAACCACGGGTCTAAAGCGGAAACGCTATGGCAGCCGGGTTGCCGTGATATTTTTATTCAATCAAACTACCTTCACGGCAAGGTAGTTTTTTATTACTAAATTGACATACATGCTTAAACCTAGGTACGTTCTTCTATAATGAATGGTTTTTTTAGATATTAATTTTCAGAATATACCGGCACCGGTTAATGCTTATAAACCATGTGCTTTTACAAAGGAGCTACATTTGAAAAAAATACAGGTAGCAATAGAATTAAAAAAAAGGCTGCAGTTTGAGTCGACAGTAAGTCGGATTTCTTCCCGTTTTGTCCGCGTCGATAACCTGGACTGGGCTATCAACGTATCCCTTGCCGATATGGGGTTACTTTGTCAAGCCAGTCGTGCCTATTTGTTTCTTCTGCGCAGTAACAATACGTTAATGGATAATACTCACGAGTGGTGCAACCACGGTATCTCAGCTCAAATACAGAATCTACAGGGACTAGCGGTGGATAAATTTCCCTGGTGGATGGAGCAGCTTAATAACGGTAAAGTAATCAATATAGAAGATGTATCCCAAATGCCCATTGCAGCGTCAAGTGAAAAAGCAATCCTGGAAGAACAGCATATTAAATCAATACTGGTACTACCAATGATTTTAAAAGGTAAGCTCGCCGGTTTTATTGGCTTCGACCGGGTGGAAAAAACCAAAGCCTGGAGTGAAGATACTTTATCACTGTTAAAAGTTTCGGTGGAAATTATCGGCGGCGCCCTGGAACGGCAAATAATTGAAGATGAATTGCGGGAATCAGAGTCTAGGTACCGGGCTATTTTTGAATGCACGGGAACCGCAATGGTGATTATAGAGGACGATTTGCTTATCTCTATGGTTAACGCTAAATTTGAAATATTAACCGGGTACCGTAAAGCAGAAGTTGAGCAAAGAAAAAAGTGGCTGGATCTGTTTCCACCTAAATGGCTGGAACAGTCTAAAGACATTCTACCGGCCATGAGGTTAAAACAGGCCGAGCCCTGGCATTATGAAGCCCAGATAAAAGACAGGCAGGGTACCATCAAGGACGTTATTATTACCATCGGCTTATTGCCCGGAACAAGTAACCATGTGGCTACCCTGCATGACATAACCGAGCGCAAGCACGTGGAAAAAAAGCTGCGCGACCTTAGTTTTCATGATTCCCTGACCGGAGTTTTTAACCGTAATTATTTCGAACAGGTGATGCAAAGTTATATTTTAGGTGAAAGAAACAGTAAGGTAGCCCTTGTAGTGTGCGATGTTGACGGTCTTAAGCTGGTGAATAATACTATGGGCCATAACATGGGTGACGCATTACTAATGGTGGCGGCCCGGATATTAAAAGAATCCTTTCAACCCGAAGGCATTGTAGCGCGTATCGGCGGAGACGAATTCGGAATTCTGATGCCCCGCGGGGGGGAAGAAGAGCTTTACCAAGCCTGCGCCAGGGCCAAGCGTGCCTTGACCAAGCACAATACCGCCAACCCCAGGCTTTTTTTTAACCTATCCATGGGCTTTGCATATAAGGCCGACAACAGTAAAACTATGGGCGAGCTTTATAAAGAAGCGGATAATAACATGTACCGGGAAAAACTGCTGCATATCCAAAGCAATCGGAATGCACTGGTTCAAACCTTTAGAACAACCCTGGAAACCAGAGATTTTATAGCTGACGGCCATGCCGAACGCCTTCAGAACCTGATGATGGGGTTCCTGAAGACCATAGAATCCACTGTACATAACCGGGCCAATCTGAACCTGCTAGCCTATTTTCACGATATTGGTAAAATGGGCATACCGGATCTAATCCTATTCAAACCCGGGCCGCTCACCGAACAGGAACGAAAAGAAATGCAAAGGCACAGCGAAATAGGTTACCGCATTGCATTGTCCTCACCCGAACTTGCCCCTATCGCCGACTGGATCCTTAAACACCATGAATGGTGGAACGGCAAAGGTTATCCGCTTGGTATCAAGGGCGATGAAATTCCAACGGAGTGCCGGGTATTAGCCATAGCCGAAGCATATGACGCTATGACCAGTAAACGGCCCTACCGGCAGATTATATCCCCGGGTGAAGCGATAACTGAAATAAAAAAATGCGCCGGTACCCAGTTTGACCCGGATTTGGCGCATCGATTTATTAAGTATTTAAATTACAGGCATATTATATAATTAATCTACCCAGGTAGGTTTCCGCTTTTCGAGAAAAGCGTTGATCCCCTCCTTGGCGTCTTTGGTGGTGCTGTTCAGTGTAATAACTTCACTGGCGTAACTAAGGGCCTGGAAATCTTCCATATTAATTTGCTGATAAAAACCCCGTTTGCCAGTCGCAATGGCTGAAGCGCTGTAACCGGATATAGTCGTAGCCATTTCCTTGGCGGCCGCTTCCAACTGTTCAGCCGGAACTACTTTGTTAACCAGCCCGTGTACCAGGGCATCACCGGCAGGCATAAACTCTCCGGTCAGCAGCATTTCCATGGCTTTTTTCCGCCCTACGTTTCTACTTAAAAATACCGCCGGCGTACTACAAAATAGTCCGATTTTTACTCCCGGGGTACCGAACAACGTTTCCTCTGATGCCACTGCCAGGTCGCATGCCGCTACCAATTGGCAGCCTGCCGCGGTGGCTATCCCATGTACTTGGGCTATTACGGCTTGAGGCATTTCCCGGATCGCACGCATGGTTAGGAAGCAGGTTTTAAAAAGCTTGGACAGCTCCGGGGGTTCGCAGCCATAAACTTCTTTTAAATCATGACCGGAAGAAAAGATCTTTCCGATACCCTTAATTACTACCACATTTACTTTATTCTCAACTGCAATCTGATTCAGTAGCCCGGTAAGTTCCTGGAGCAAATCACGCGAAAGGGCATTGCGTTTTTCCGGGCGGTTCAGGCTGACAAACCCGACTTTTTCCTCCTGATGATATAAAAGATATTGATAGTCCATTTGTTCTGCCAGGCCCAATTTTCAAAATTATTTGATAATTACAACCCGACATTTACACCTCCTTGACTTATTCTATAAAACTAATTTATACACTAATTAATAAATTCCTGCCGGGCAGTAACAAAAATAAGCCGTATTGTTGACACCATGATTTACCAAAGGTTAATATTAGTTTGTAAAATCATGCTTATTTTTGGAGATGCTAGATTACAAACAAGAAGGAGAATCTAAAATGAGTGAAAAAACTAAAGACAACTTAATGGCCTCTTTTGCGGGTGAATCTCAGGCCAACCGCAAGTACCTGGCCTTTGCCAAGAAGGCCGAAAAAGAAGGTAAAACACAGGTTGCCCGGCTCTTCCGCGCGATAGCGGAGGCCGAAACAATCCACGCCTTAAAACACTTGGAAACAGCAGGTAAAGTGGCCTCAACCAATGAGAACATCAAAGCGGCCATTGCAGGCGAAACTTATGAATTCAGCGAAATGTACCCCGGCTTTATCGCCGAGGCCAAAGAAGAAGGAAACAAATCAGCCGCACGCAGTTTCGAGCTGGCCAACGAAGCTGAAAAAGCCCACGCTGATCTATATAAAAGGGCGTTAAAAGATCTGGAAGCAGGGAACGACATGCAGGCTGAATCGTTTCACCTGTGCCCGGTTTGCGGCTACGTTGCTGTTAACGAGGCTCCGGAACGTTGCCCCATATGTAATGCCAAGGGCTCATCATTCCAACAGTATTAAATATTTTAACTGCCTTATGATTGAAAGAACATTATACTAAAAAAGGAGATAGGCTTCAGCTTTCGTTTTATTGAAAGCGTTGCCGTCTCTTTTTTTTTAATAACTAAATGCTTAAAAATACAACTTTACTTTTATTAATTCAAAGCATATTATTATATTCAAATGAATGTTTTAATGTGGATATTACGGGCTGGTCTAATCAGGAGGGCATACTATGGTTACGGAAAACAACGACCTCACATGCGAGTGTTTCTGTTTCGACGTTGAGAAAGTTAATCGCATTAAAAAAGATGTAACAGCCACCGAAGGAATGGCCAGGTTTTTTAAGGCTTTAGGCGACGAAACCAGGATTAAAATTATCTATTCGCTCTCCCAGGAAGAGCTTTGCGTTTGCGACATGGCTCAAATTATTGGGATTAGTGTAGCGGCGGTTTCCCACCACCTGCGGCTACTAAAAAACATGGGCCTGGCTAAAAGCAGAAAACAAGGCAAAATGGTTTTTTATTCTTTAGCAGATCCGTGCATTAAAATTATTATTAATACTGCCCTTAAGCACCAAAACAGCGAGCACGACGGCTATACCCTTTCTAAATAACAGCGGAGGTCTTTAAAATGACAGAATGCACAGGACAGAATTGTGAATGCACCTGCAACAGCTCGGGCAATCAAACCGAGTTTAAAAAACCTGCCGTTGGGGAGCAGACCCAAGGGCGGTTGGATGTTTTTAGGCTTGAGGATTTGGATTGCGCCGACTGCGCCGCCAAACTGGAAGCAAGACTGGCTAATTTGCCAGGTGTAAAGAGCATCAATATTAATTTTGGCGCCGCTAAAATGAACGTCGTGCATACCACCGGGGTAGACAAAATTATAAACGCGGTCAAAGAAGCAGGCTATGGGGCCCGGTTAGCCGGCCGCAAAGCCCCGCTGGAAGATAAACCAGCCTGGCAAAACGGGAAAATAATGTCCACGGTATTATCAGGGTTATTCCTGCTGACCGGTTTTATAATTTGGCTGGCCGGCCGTGATGAAACCATAGCCAATGGGTTGTTTATGCTAGCTATCTTAACCGGTGGTTTTTACGTGGTTCGAAATGCTTATAATTCCGCCAAGGTGCGCAGTTTGGACATGAACGTGCTGATGAGCACCGCCATCGTCGGCGCTATTGCTATTGGTGAGTTTACCGAAGGTGCAACGGCAATGTTTCTTTTCTCACTGGGCAACACTCTGCAGGCTTATAGTATGGAAAGAAGCAGAAACTCGATCCGGGAACTAATGGAACTATCACCACCCCAAGCCCTGGTTAAAAGAGGGGCGGCCGAGATGATGCTGCCGGTAGAGGAAATCCGGGCGGGAGACCTGATGATAGTAAAACCGGGTGAGCGCATCGCCATGGACGGTAAAGTATTACATGGCACATCCAGGGTTAACCAAGCACCAATTACCGGGGAGTCTATGCCGGTATTTAAAAATCCGGGCACCGAGGTTTTTGCCGGCACCCTGAACGAAGACGGGGCACTGGAAATTGAGGTCACCCGATTGGTTCGGGACACTACCCTGGCCAGGATCGTGGAAATGGTGGAGGAGGCCCAGGCGCAACGCGCCCCATCACAACAGTTCGTAGACAACTTTGCCCGTTATTATACACCCGCGGTAATTGCTGCGGCTGTGGCTGTGGCAACGCTACCATCGCTCTTCTGGGGTCTGCCCTTTACCGAGTGGTTTGAACGGGCTTTAATACTGCTGGTCATTGCCTGCCCCTGCGCCCTGGTTATTTCCACCCCGGTGGCCATTGTTTCGGCTATCGGCAGCGCGGCGCGGCGGGGAGTGCTAATTAAGGGCGGTTTGTTTCTGGAACAAGCGGGTGCCGTGCAAGCGATAGCCTTTGATAAAACCGGCACCCTGACCGAAGGCCGGCCTGAGGTAACGGATATTGTTCCTGCTGCCGGTTTTACCGGCCCAGAGGTGCTTCAAATTGCTGCGGCAGTGGAAAGCCGTTCCCAGCATCCTTTGGGCCGGGCCGTAGTCCGACACGCCGAAAAAATGGGGCATCAGCTACCACCCGGCATCAACCTGCAGGCTAGCCCCGGCGAAGGGGCCAGGGCCGAAATAGAAGGGCAAATTTATTTCATCGGTAACGCCGGTTTCTTCACTAACCAGGGACTGTCGGTTGCCGATACCGAGGACACGGTGTCCCGTTTGCAGCAAGAAGGAAAAACCACCATGTTGGTGGGCTCGGCAGAAAGGATTATGGGTGTGATTGCGGTAGCGGACCGGGTACGCCCCGGCAGCAAAAATACACTGCAGGGCTTGAAGAGTGCGGGCATTAGAAACACCATCATGTTAACCGGTGATAATATAAATACTGCTCGGGCCATTGCCGGTCGTGTGGGTATAGATGAATTTAAAGCCGGCTTGCTGCCCGGGGACAAAATGAGCATGATTAAGGAACTGCAGGCTAAATACGGTAAAGTAGCGATGGTGGGCGACGGAATCAACGACGCCCCAGCCTTGGCGGCTGCCGATATCGGCATCGCGATGGGTAAGGCGGGCACCGATACCGCCCTGGAAACAGCCGACATAGCCCTGATGTCCGATGACCTGTCCAAGCTGCCCTACGCTATTAAACTAAGTCGTCAGGCCGTGCAAATAATTAAGCAAAATATCGCTTTTTCCCTGCTGATTAAACTAGTGTTTATCCTGGGTACCTTCTGGGGGATTACTAACCTGTGGCTGGCCGTATTCGCCGACACCGGCGCCTCGCTGCTGGTAATTGCCAACGGCATGCGGCTAATCGCTGTTAAAGACAACCCGGCTAAGGGATAATACACTTATAACAACCTAAAACAGGCGGTGCTGCCTTTTTCGGCCGGGTGCACCTCTAACCGGGCATCGATGCGTTCCTTTAGCTCAGGCACATGCGAAATAATCCCTACCAGGCGGCCGCCTTTTTGCAGGTCTATGAGCGCACGCAGAGCGAAATCCAACGCTTCCGGGTCCAGGGTACCAAACCCTTCGTCAACAAATATGGTATCCAGGTGAATACCTCCGGCGTATGATTGTACTACGTCGGCCAACCCAAGGGCTAGGGATAGGGAAGCCAGGAAGGTTTCACCTCCTGACAGGGTGGCAACACCACGGGCGACACCAGTATAGGTATCGAAAACTTCCAGTTCCAGTCCCCCAGCGGCGTTGCTGCGGGCCCGATCCATGGTTCGCTGCAGGTGGTAACGGCCGCGACTCATCAGCTTCAACCGCCCGGTGGCGGCAACCGTAACATCGTCTAGCAGAGCCCCCAGCACAAAACGCTGAAACGTCAGCCCATATTTGTTTTTTCCCATCGCCACTTCAGCCAGACGGCCCAGTGAGGTATAACGTTTTTCCGTTTCGGCCAGCAACCTGGCCAGTTTGCGCAATTCCAGCAGCCAGGCCTCTTCTTGCTTAACCTGTTTTAATAGTCCTTCTTGTTCCCGCAAAACCTGATCTCGTGCTGATTCGGCAGCGGCCAAGGTTACCGACAGCTCTTCCATATCCGGGGCGGTCAGTCCTGCTGCTGCCAGGGTCGCCCTTTGCAGGCGATCCCTGGCAGCGCTCAGGCCTTCATCGTACTTTTTAATAACACTTTCCAGCAGTTTAATTTCATCGGGCTTTTTCCTGGCGGCTTGGTAATCCTGCAGGCTGTTGAAGCCGGCTTCACTTAGAAGAGTGCCAAAAGATTCTTTTTCCTGCTCAAAATATTTAATGGCATCCTGCTTTCTTTCCAATGCCGCCCGGGTTTCAGCCTGGGCTGCCGCCGCCAATCGGGCTGCCTCTTCGGCTTCTTGACAGGCCTTTGACAACGCTTTTTCCAGTTGTTCCCTGCGGCTTCGGGCAGCCTGCTGGGCTTCTCGTAACGCCCCGGGGTCTCTGAGTTCCCGGGGAACCGCTGCTTCTCGCTCGGCAAGAGTTGCCCCGGCAGAGCCAAGTGTCACCTGGGCTTGTTGCAGAGCAAGGTTCGCCTTTTCCAACTGTTCCACAGCCGCTTTTTCTTCAGCCTTAAGTCTTTCCAACTCTCGGTCGAGTCCGGCCAGGTGTTCCGTTGCTTGGATGGCCAGCTCCCATAAGACCCGAGCCTTTTGCGCTGCAGATTGCAAAACTTCTCCGGCAGTCCTGGACTTGTCGCTTAATTCATTTTCCAGGTCGGCTATTTTTCCGTTTAGTTGTATCCTTTGGTTCTCTACTTGATTTAACTGTTTAAGTACCTGATCGCGAGTGGCCTCAAGATCATTTAAAGATCTTTGTCTGTTTTTAATCTGCTCTTCAGAAGGAAGTTGGACGTCGCTGCGCGCGGGAGCAGGGTGCGCCGCCGAACCGCACACCGGGCAGGGCACGCCCGCAGTGAGCCCGCCGGCCAAAATAGCTGCCTGGCCCCTGTGCCAGGCATCCTGCAGCAGCGTTATTTCACCTTTGGCCTGCTGGTACTGCTGTTCAGCTTTTTGATAAGTGGTCTGGTACTGCTGGTATTTTTTTTCCACCTGCATCAATTCTAACCGCAGCGATTCCAAGGCCTGTCTTTTTTCGCTGGCCCGTTCGGCCTCTTTACAGGATACCTCCAGCGCTTCCACTCGGTGGGCCAGTTCCGCCGCTGTTTCACGGGCCTTTCTTTTTTCCTCACTGGAATTATTGACCTTAGCTAGAGACTGATCTAGTTTATTGTGCTGGACTTTAAGAACCAAAACATTTTTTTCGGCCTCGCCGACAGCTAGGCGGGCCTGCTCCATAGCGACCACCTTGTGATTAAGCTCATCCAACCTGGTTAATTCCAGTCGTACAGCTTCCCGCTCCGGATCTCTTTTCTTTTCAGCTTCCCAAACCTGTTCCCGGCTTTCCTTGGTGGCAACCGCCTGTTCCAGGGCCTGGTTTTTTAGCAGATAATACTTTTCCGCTCGTTTAACATCGTTGTAACGGGCGGTCAGCGCGTTTTCAGCCGGTACAATATTTAAAGCCAGTCGCGCACCGGCCAATTCCAGCCTTTGGCCCTCAATACCGGCGGCTTTTGTTTCCATATCCAATAACACTTTGGCCGCACTCTGTTGCTCAATTATTACTGTCTGGATCCGATTCCCTTCAGCATAGCGATCCCTGGCCTCTTTTACCGCGCCGGTGGCAGTAATAATCTGGTCGGACAGTTCATCCAACCGCTTTTTGTGTTGTTCATTCCGTTCCTCAAGCTCAAAATGAGCCGGCACTTTTGATTCCTGCAGTAACCAGTTTTTACGCCTGGCCAAGTCCTCGATCTGATCTTTTAGAGCCTTAGCCGCATCCTTTAAAAACAGCTCAATACGATGGTAGAGTTCAGTATGAAAAAGCGTTTCCAGTATTTGCTGTCGCTCAAATGAATTTGCGGTTAACAACCGGCGGAATTCGCCCTGGGGCAGCATAACTACCTGGCGAAACTGTTCGCTTCTAAACCCCAACAGGCTCTCCACCGCCTCGGTTACCTTGCTTGTCCCGGTAGCTAGTACCGCACCTTCTTCGCCTGGTTCTACCACCCCGGTGCGTTTCCACAGGGTGGCATTACCCTGCATGACAGTGGTTCCCGCACCTCTTTTTTTGGGCCGTTCCTGCTCTGGGTTACGCCGGATCCGGTAACACTCTCTACCCACAGAAAAATCAAACTCCACCTCGGTAGCCAACGACAAATCAGCATGATCGCTGCGCATTTGCTTGCCGTCCCGCTGGGCGCCGCTGGCGTCCCCGTAAAGGGCAAAACACATGGCGTCTAGAATAGCTGTTTTTCCTGACCCGGTTGGTCCGTGGATGAGAAAGAAATTACGCTGCCCCAATTCGGTAAAGTCCAGCACCTGGGTGCCGGCGTAAGGGCCAAAGGCGGTCATCCCTAATTTCAGCGGCCTCATACCTGCGCCTCCCGTTCCTGCCGGTAAAGGCTCTCCAGTGTTTCGGCAAATGTCTGCTGTAAATCGTCCTGCAAATGCTCACCGGTAACCTGTTCAAAAAAAGAGGCGAACAGGTCGGCTTCGTTCACCCGGCGATGATCCCCCCCGGGGCCGCGCAGTTCACTGGTACCAGTCAAGCAGGGGCGCTCGATGTGCAGCACGTTGGGGTATACCGCACGCAGTTTGCCAATAGCATCAAGTATTGCTCCAGTGTCCTTTAAGGTGACCATCAGGTAATCGTCCCGGTTTGGACTGTCCCCGGTCAATGTCATGGTGATTAGCTCGTCCAGGTAACCTGACAGGCAGCATACGTCCCGCCGTGGCGTAAGGGCCATTTCCTCAATTTGCACCTCGCCGGCACCGTCCATTTCGACCAGGGTTACTGATTTACGGTTGGCCGATTCGGCGAATGAGTATTTTAACAGAGAGCCGGCATACCGGATAGCGGTACTCCCGGCACGCTGTGGGCTGTGCAGATGACCCAGGGCGGTATAATGGAAGTTATGAAAACATGAGCAATCTACAGCACCAGTGCCACCCACGGACAGTGGGCGTTCTGAATCGCTCGCTTCGCCTCCCGCCACAAAAGCATGGGCCAGGGCCACCGACCGTGCACCGGCGGGAATCTGCGCCAGCAGTTGCCCGGTTAACAGGCGCAAAGCCCGGTCGTGATCTAACGCATCCGTAACGGATAATATTTGCCGCACATCTGGCGGCTCGGCATAAGGAACCGGACAAAAATACACCGGACCGTACGCATCACCAAGTATGACCGGGGCGGGGTTGCCGTTAATCCGACTTACCACGTGCAAACCCTGACGCGCCAGCAGGCGGGTGCCAAACCCCAGGCGTTCGGGGCTGTCATGATTGCCGGCGATCATGATTACCGGCACCCGGCAATCCAGCAAAATCCGGGTTATAGTTTCGTCCAACAGCCTAACAGCCTCGATGGGAGGGACTGAGCGATCATACACGTCGCCGGCGATTAAAACAGCGTCGGGTTTGATGTCCTTAACCAGTTCGATAAACTGATCCAGTACATGAGCCTGGTCATCGGTAAGATGAACACCGTGAAAAATCCTGCCCAGGTGCCAGTCTGAAGTATGTAAAAAGCGCATGGTCACCAGCCTTCCTTAATATATAAATGGTCGTATTTAACTTTCTATTGGCCGGGGCCGGTTAATTATCCTTTTAATGAAATCAAATGAAAACAAAACTAACCTAAAACCCTGTGGTACAATTGAAATAGCTTAAATTAGTTCCCTGCAAAAAATAAAGCATAATAGGGTTTATTGTTAAACAGAAAGGGTCGGATACAGGTGGAACACCGAGGAATAGCCAGGCCGGTTGTGGCCATTGCCGGGGCCACGGGATTTGTGGGCCGGGCCCTGATGCATGAACTGCAGTCCTGGTACAGGGTTATCGCCCTAACCCGGCTGCCGGTTAAGGAACCCCAAAACCGGTCGTGGACCGATGATACCGGCATCGAATGGCGAGAGTGTGACCTTTTCTCGTTAATAGATGCGGAAAAAGCCCTGGAAGGTGTTAATTATGCTTTCTATTTAGTACACTCAATGATGCCGTCTGCCCGGCTGACCCAAGGCAAATTCCAAGACATGGATTTAATTCTGGCGGATAATTTTGCCCGGGCCGCCGCCAAGGCAGGTGTCAAGCAGATCATTTACCTTGGTGGGCTGGTGCCTGATACCGAAAACCTTTCACTGCACCTGCGCAGCCGTTTGGAGGTGGAAGAAACCCTTGGTTCCCACGGGGTACCGGTCACCGCGCTGCGCGCCGGTTTAATTATCGGCGCCGGCGGTTCCACCTTTCGCATCCTAATCCGCCTGGCCCAAGGGTACAGGTTCATGATTTTCCCGCGTTGGATGATGTCCCTGACCCATCCCATTGCCCTGCCGGACGTGCTCAGTATTTTGCATTACTGTATGGGTAATCCCAAAACATATAACGAAAGCTATGACATAGGCGGTCCCGACGTGATGACTTATAAGGAGTTAATTATCAACGTCGCGCGGGTACTAAACCGCAAGTGTTACATAACGGTCATCCCGTATTTTCCACCCTGGTTGGCCAGTATACTGCTGGGTAGTTTTACCGGTTCTCCCCTGGCCTTGGTCAAACCGCTGGTGGAAAGTCTCAAACATCCTATGGTGGCTACAAATCTGCGCCTGCAGCAAGAAATGAAATTGCCTGGCCTGCGCTTTGCTGATGCGGTTAAATTGGCGGTGTCGCCCAAAGAGCCCCAGGGTAAAATAGAACCGCCTAAACCAGCGGCAAAAAGTGCTAATAATGTAATCAGCGTGCGTTCAGTACAGCGTCTGACCTTGCCACCGGGCAGGGACGCCGACTGGGTGGCCATTTATTACTCCCGGTGGATCCCCGGGCTTTTCCTGGGCACAATGATAAGAGTAAAGCTGGACCAAAATGGCTGCTATTTTTATGTCCGTTTCCTGAGTCAATCGCTGCTAGATTTGACATTTTCACACGCCCGCAGTTCCAAAGACCGCCCCCTGTACTATATTACAGGCGGATTGCTAGCCAGGCTAAACCAGCTGCCGCACCGCGGACGGCTGGAATTTCGCGAAGTTCTAAATAACCGGTATGTGCTGGTAGCCATTCACGACTACGTGCCCACCATACCGTGGTTTTTTTACAACGCCACCCAGGCCCTTTTGCATGTATGGGTAATGGGCAAATACGGCAAACATCTTGAGCGCCTAGCTGGCGATGTAAATAATAAAGGACAATAAAAATCTATCTTCAAGGCAGCTTTTAAAATATTTATTTATAAACCCTTTAAACTTTTTTTGCACAAGCAAAGTTTAAAGGGTTTATATTTTATGCCCGAGTTAATTAAGGTTAAATAGCCATTTTTTCGGTTGTTAGTCATAATATTTATATTTTACATAAATTAGGTAACGCACTACAATGCACATACATATAGTGGAAATAAACTATTGGAGCTGGTGAAATTGCGCAGAGAAGCTGATAAAAGCTTAGATCAAAAGAAATCCAAGTCTATTCCCAATATGAAACCAGGGCCCGGTGGTTATTATCCCGGCATGCCTGCCCCGGGCATGGAACTGGCCAGGGCTTACGTCCCCATTCAAAGGTTAGGTCAGTTGTATACTCCGGCCCAGGCCCTGGAAACAGGCACTCTTTTCCCCGAACTATACCGTCCCTATCCATATTAAAACGGAGGTGAGTTATTATGGATGCCCGCAACCAAGCTCTAATGCTCCGCCAAATACAGCAACTGTCATTTGTAGCGGTTGAGCTGCAATTATACCTTGATACCCATCCTGAAGACCAGCAGGCGCTGGCCTTGTTCAACGCCAACCATACCGAATTGATTCAGGCGGTGCGCCAATACGAACAGGTATACGGCCCGCTGTTGAGCTACGGTTATTCGCCGAATATGCAAAATTACTGGAGCTGGGTGGATAGCCCCTGGCCCTGGGAGATTAAGTATTAAACCGGTACTAAAAATTTCCTAAGAAAGGATTTTGAAAATGTGGCTTTACGAAAAAAAATTACAAATCCCCGTCCGGGTTACGGCACCCGACCCCCGGATGGCCAAATACGTAATCACCCAGTACGGCGGGCCAGACTTATGATTTTATATGCCTTACAATGCCAGTAATGGCAAGGCTTAACTGTTTATTTTGATTTTACATAGCTTACTTCTCTTTAACCTATTTATCAATCTATTACCATTAATTAGCATAAGAAAGACAACAAAGCTCTAAGCTTTGTTGTCTTTCTTTTAATGGGAGGTTTATCTACATGGAAAAAACTCTAGTTATTCTAGACCTGACCCTAAGAGGCGGGTACACTAACGTACCTAATGTGGTACTTGCAGCACCGGGATTATCGTTGGAAGCAAAAGGGCTGTATATAACTCTGTTAATGTCTGCTCAAAAAAATGGGTTTTTCCCGGGCCGGCAGAGATTGACTGAGTTAACGGAGTGTTCAAAAAAGACAATTGACATGCTTGTTAGGGAACTTGAACAAAAAGGTTATTTCCCTATTCCTGCCTCAGTTAGTGAGGTAAGATCATGATTGAAAAAACACTGGTTATTCTAGATCCCACTTTAAAGAAAGGGTTTACCGCAACCCCTAACGTCGTGTTAACAGCCTCGGAGCTGAGCCTGCCGGCAAAAACCATATACTCCATTCTTCTTATGTTTGCCTGGCAAAATGATGAATGTTTCCCGGGGCAAGAAAGGCTTGCTGAAGTTGCCAACTGTTCCGACCGAACCATAAGGAAGTACCTTGATGAGCTACGGCAATATGGGCTTATTTCCTGGGTCCAGCGCGGATTGAATCAGACCAATGTCTACTATCTTCACAATTTAGGCGAAATCGAACGGTTCAAACCATTGGGACACAAGGATCGGAAAGAGCTTTCCGGTCCGGAACGGAAAGGATCTTCCGGTCAAAACCGGAAAAAACTTTCCGACATAAAAAGACTCAGTTTAAAAAATGTTGTTGTTGAGGACGCTTCCGCCGTCGAAAATTACCGAAAAAAAAGTACGCCAGAAGTTTCTACCGCGGCTGAACCAAACCTGATCGCAAGACTTCAACAAAAAGCGGAAGAGGTCTGCGGGGTTAAGATAGAATTGGAGCTGCTACAAAAGTTGGTAAGAGAACACGGCCAGGAAAAAGTGAAAGAAAAAATACAATATCTCGTGAGTGCGAAAGAAAATGCCCCTGGCCTGTTGGTTAACTCACTGATAAAGAATTATGTTCGCATTCCCGGAAAAGGTTGTTCAAAACAACTAATACCTAGGGCTTCTCCCCAAACAAAAACACATGCAAAAATGCCCAAGCCTAAGGAGGCACAACCTGATAAAGATATCAAGGAAAAGAAAAAGGATATGATAAGATCTCTTTATTTAAGCTGATTCCGCACCGAAAACCTTGCGATTTTTTGCTCCTAACCCACCACCCCAAAGTAATGGAGGGAGCGAGATCAGGGCTGATCCGGTATTCCTTGGCCCCGCCCTGCGCGCGATGGCGCGAAAAAGTGATTATGGTTTATCACGGTGAGGTTAGCCAAGGGGGTGATGTGAAGTAAAATAAGAAATTTGGAGCGAAAACCCGCTAACTTGGCGTGGTAGGTGTTTAGCTCCCGGGCCAAAAGGATAAGTATACCCTTGCCCCTTTGGCTTTAATAATTTCAAATGAGAGAGGGTTAGTCATTATGCTTCATACGCTAGATGTAGACAACGAAATAATAGAGGTTGAACATCAGTATACACGCCTAGAAGGCAGTAAAGAACATCGGGTAGCCGAGCTCACTAAGCAGCTATTTGCGACGATTCGCAATCTTAATCGCCTGTTGTACGAACTAGAAGATGCTGTCAACTCAACAGATTTCACGATCCACCGGGCTCTTTATTTGCGCGGCTTTAGACATGGTCGCAGTTTTAACCTAAGGAAATAAATATGGAAAAGGAGGTTTTTTAGTGAGAAGGCTTATAGCTTTATTTGTTTTAATGACTATGATTCTTGTAATGCCAATGCCGGCCATGGCCGCTGATAAGAGCCAGGTTGGCGTATATGACCAAAAGCAGCTGGTCAGTAGCGTAGCGTTCTTGATTGGCCTTGACCAATATTTTGTCAATAACAAGACGCCGGGCGTAAAGATGGATGCCAAGCCTTTCGTGGAAAAGGGCCGCACCTTCGTACCGGTGCGCTACCTGTCCAACGCTCTGGGCGTAACCGATGAACACATAGGTTGGGACGAAAATGAAAAGCTGGTTACCTTAAAACAACCCGGCTTACCCGCAGTGGAGCTGGTAATCGGCAGCAAGCAACTCAAGTCTAATATCAATACCACAGCCATGGATGTAGCTCCGTTGGCAAGGCAAGGTCGCACCTATCTGCCCGCCCGTTGGGTGGCCGAAGCCCTAGGCTACCAGGTGGACTGGCTGCCGGAAAACAATATTGTACTATGCTACCCTAAAGGTGCGGAAAAGCCAGACTTGAGTGCGGTAATTGAGCATATCACCGGCCAAGCACCGGTGCAGTCGTCAATAAAAGAGGTGACCGACCTCACCGGCAAGGGAGAACCCATTACCGGGGAGCCCTGGGCCAAATATATGAGATCAGATGATAAAATCATCTGGTTAACCGACCAAGAGTTTAATTCAAATGTGTATCAGCTAGATGACATGAAAACTTACGGGGTGCGGGTAACTAAGGACAAGGTATATTTCACCCTGGAAGGCGGTTGCGGAAGAGCTTGGCTTTATGAAGGAGGCGACGTGCTCCGGTTACGGGAATCCTCTGGCCCCACCAAAGCTAAGTACGAATACGGCTACAACGTGGTAAATGACCGCCGAGATCAATATGCAAACTGGCCCACCGCCGACATCACCAAGATCAGTTATATTTTTTTAGAGGGTGTTGATACATTTATAGCAATTGAAAATCCCCTGTACCAAGGGGGTAAAGCCTAAATGCGCTTAAAGCTGACAGTATTAATACTGGCAATTCTGCTAGCCGTTCCCTTCATAGGGACGGCTTTGGCGTCCCAAGGACAGGAACAACTGGTACACCAGCAGTTCAGCACAGCCTACTGGTCAATCTGGAAACATAGCAACGGCACCTGGCAAAACACGGGTAAGCCAGGGGATAATAAGGTACACACTTACGAATACAGTCTGCCCCAGAACAAGCTGAAAAAATATGCCATAACCCGTATCGAAGTGACCACGGGCTACGGTTTCGACCCGGTTGCTTACCAGCAGGTCGGGGGATGGAACGGCTTGTCATATACTGATTACGAAAGAATTTACTTATCTCATACACCGGATGACCTAACTTGCATCAACAACGACCAAGATCTGGTTGCCGGCACGGTTACAGCCAAATGGTCCTTTAACCTGCTTCCCACCTGGCCTCCTGTTGATCGACGGGCAGCTCTAGACCTCAAAGACGACGAAAACCGTTACCTGGTGGGCTTCGACTCTAGTCAATATGCCAACGCAGTAGAAGGCTGGCTGTGGTTTTTGCCCGCGCATATCAAATGGTACGGCATTCCGCTGGCCCCACAGGATAATTTGGCGGTAGTGATTACTGAATCACCGGAAGAAGCCGCAAAGGGCGAATCCATAACAGTTAAAGGGGAGCTTACAACAGACAGTGAAACACCACCGGTCACAACCGTTGTCCGGTGGAGCGTAAACGGCCAGAATGTGTATGAGGGTCCCGTCACGGTGGACAAAGTACGGCAACTTAACCTGCCGCTAACCATATCGGCCACCGATACCACCGTTCTAGTGGAGGTAAACCCGTACTGTAACCAACCGGCCAATGAGCTGACCTGGGAAGATAACAAAGACACCGCGACGATTAAAATATCCACTGCCGAACCAGAGAACAATGGGCAATTGATCCTGACCGCGCGGAGCGAGGGCGGCACTGATGCCCAAGGCATATATATTCCTCCGCAAATCCGGCAGCCAGGCACAGCAAAATGGTGGGATATTGTCACGGCTACTCTCAAGCCGCCGGCACCCATGCCGCCTAAAGGTGCGCTTAAAAGCTGGAGCATAACCTCGGCCAAATTGACATACCCAAAGAAACACCCAGATTGGGCTTTCGGCCACCCGCTGGACCCGGTGGGTACCACCACAATTAACATGAGCACCGGCGGTCGCACTGCCAATGTCCAGTTGCGCGAGGACTGGTCTAATTACGGGACCAACATTTATGACATGGTTACCAAACATCTCATCCCTGGCCCGACCAAATATAACATCTCAGCCACTTATAGCATTAGCTACACCTACGAATATGAAGTTAAACGCCGCAGTTGTAGTGGCTCAGGGGAGAATCGTAGCTGCCACACCTGGTACGAAATCCGGACCGGCAGCGGTACCACCAGCGGTAGCGCATCAGCTGAATTGTTGGTAAACGGAACATCCAAGCGGCCTCTGGCCAACTAAACTTAGGAGGTTTTAAAAATGAAAAAAACATTATTTTTTATTATTTTGGTTTTTAGCCTGCTATTCTGCGGCCAAGCGTTAGCAGCAGAGTATCAACCTATGCCTCAAATGGATGTGACACAGTATGCAACGACCCCAAGCCTCACCATCAACGACAATGACGTCTCTGAGAAATATGTGATCACCAAGGATGGCGTTACTTACGTACCTGTTGAACTATTCGCGAGCTTCAAAAACACTCTTGCGTACAATCAGGTGGATGGTCAACCGGTGGCATTAATCCAGCGGTGGTACGATAATGGTTCTCCGTCTATTATCATAGTATTTGTTACTGTCCAGCACCCTGGCGAAACAAAGCCGTTTTTTTGGGCCACAGACGGCACGGTTTGGATCTCTCTGCGGGAGAACGCGGGGAAGATCGGGGCTGAGGTTACTTATGACCCTGACGCTAATGCCATTACAGTTCGCAACTAAGACTTTAAGGCTGGGTAAATCCCCCGCCCTAAAGTTCCAAATGCTAAAGTGGTTCTAAATGAGGAAAATGTTAATCGCAGTGCTTGCAACACTCCTGATGCTGTTCCCCGGCGTGGCCTTTACGACCACTACCGGGGAACAACTTGTTAAACAGCAAATCTCATTAAGTTACATTGATATCTGACAGCACGGTACGGCGACTGGCAAGAAATTAACCACAGGCGCTTTCTTAGAAATCAAATCCGTTTGCCGCAAAAAAGGAGGTAGCTATTTAATATGGACATTCGCACACAACAACAGCTTCTCACCGCACACAGCATTGCTGAGATGATGGTTAAATGCCAGTGCGAGCTAAGCAAACTCATTAAAGACATGGAACCGGGGATGAACCGGGATCCAGAAAACAGCCCGGAATACAAAGTTCAATGGAACGTGCAGGAACGGCTTATCAAAGTAACAGCATTTGAATATCCGCCAAAATTGAAAGTTCACCCGGACAACATGAACCTGCCAAACCGCAAACATAAAACAAGCTACCAGGTGGTCAGGGAGCGCTGGTATAACCTCATTATGAACGCGCTTCAAATGTTACCCCATGAATTTCATCTACCGATGGAAAACGTGCTAATATGGATATCTTTTTGGTTCCCCAGAAATGCCACCATAAACATAGATAACTTTAATCTCAAATTCATAAACGACGCTATAGTTTACTCTAATATTTACACTGATGATCACTTCCGAAATATGATGATGGTGGTGCGCGGCGACTATGATCAAAATAACCCCAGAACGGAAGTCATGATCACAGAGAAACGCAACCACATGTTATCTATACACCAAAATCTGTTATCTTGTTTTAGTTAATAAGTGTCAATCTATTAACGGCAGAAACACGTGTCAATCTATTGGAGAACACCCATAAACTGACACGCATAAATGCCGTTACAATCGATTGACACGTAAAAGCAGCAAAAACATTTTTATAATGGGGCTTTCAGGGTTACGTTAGTTCTCTAATAGTGAGCCGGATAAAGGGACAAGTATGCATTTTACACAACGGTCACTGGCTGTCTAAAAGGCTTAAGAACAAACGATGTGGTGATCATTATAAATGTGTAGATAGGTTTAACAAAACTAGAATAATAGTTGGCGCATAGTAAGCGTGTTAGAAAGTTTAATGAATTTAAGTAAAAAAACATGCGCATGATGCTTGTTTACAGAACAAAAGACCAAAAATAAGGAGGTAATTAAAATTTCTAGGCATGTGTTAACACAGAATGACTTAAGGATATTATCGGAACTCTATCAATATGGGCCAATGTTCCCTACTCATTTAAAAGCTGTTATAGATTTAAAATCCGAATTCTATATTTATCGGCGCTTAAGGCTGCTGAAGGAATACGGTTACATGGATCAGACAAACCTGTACGTACCTATTGAAGGCTATAAAAGAAAACGAAGGAAAGTGGGGACTATGTATTACCTGTTAACTAAGGGCGTTCACGGGGCTAGAAAACATCTTCAGGTAGACCTGGACCGGAAAGTGCGGATTGAGAAGCCAGCAGGTACATGGATGTATTACCAATACTATTTGGGCCGTATACGTGCTGAACTGGCTCCCCTTTTTCGTGACGATAACGAATGGGTTCCGGGCAAACTAGTTAAACAGCAACTTAATCTAAGCGACAAGATTCGTATCCATGCTTTATTGAAGGTAAACGGTTTCCGGTATGCAGTTTACAATTTTAACGGTGCCCGGCCGGAAAATGTGGCCAAAATCGTAACAGCTCAGACAAAATCAATTAATCGGTTAGTGGACGGGCATATAGTTATTTGCCCCAAAGCAAAACAATCCGAAAAACTGCGGTCCATCTTCCTACAAGACTCAGATTTCACCAATATAAGGTTTTTAAACTACGACAACGCTGTAGATGTTATTAGTGAGCTAATACGAAATGACCAGCACATGCGGATGATAAATCTGATTAAGGAACGGTATCCGCATGTTCATATAAACATTGAACAAACCCCAAATGCAATCCTAGGCATTGATTTTATACCCCCGGGCGCTTACATCGGCAACAGCAATCGCGGCTCATTTTTCATTTCTGAGCTCCTGACTGAAAACATGCGTATTATCAAGGCGCTTCGCTTTTTTGACGGCACTGCAGCACAAAGGTGTAACCTGCCATCCACTGCATTCGTTCTTTTGAGAGACAAATGGCAGGAAAACGAGTATTTAAAGATTATCAACAATAAGCATGTTAATTTTATTTATTGAAACCAGTTTACTGAATGAGAATGTTCCGGCAAAAACGCTATCCGTTTTTTGTAAAATTTCCTGGGCTACAACCGTATGATGAATATCGTCGCAACTGTGTGGCGGTTTTTTTACTCTTCGGTTGATTTTGCAGTTAGAATCGTAATATCTTGCCGGAATACTTAACAAGTTACAATGCCTTAAATTTTCGTTAAAAGGAGGAATAACGATGAAGTGTTATACCCATAACGACGAAGCAGTGGTAACATGCACTTGTGGTAACGGGCTCTGCGCCGAATGCGCAGGCCAGTACCCTGTCTGTCAAACCTGTGCCGAACTGAACAATAAGCAGCATTTAGAAGCGCTTAAAAAATCAATAGTTCGAACGCTGCTGATAGCAGCAGTTGGCCTCGTCATAGGTAATATAATGTCTGGCGATGTCGTATTTTCACTTCAACTTACTTGGACGCTATTGGGTGTTTACTGGGGCTGGACCCTGGTAAAACCTTTGCTTTTCGCCACCGTGGTTGGCGGATTCATCTGGGGGATAAACGCTACCATGACCGGTTTTCTACTAATCTTTTTTTCGGTTCTGCTTGGTCTTGTGCTCGGCCCATTCTTGTTGGCCAGGCAAGTCTATCTTTATCAGCGCCAAAAGAAAAACATTGCAACAATAAAAAGCCTTGGGACATATTCATTTCAGTAAAACATAATGCCATTTGCCCGGAGTAAATTAGGCTTAACTCCGGGCAAATCTATAACAGTACGGGCTGCAATGAGAGTCAGGCGGAATACATGGGAAGAAGTTGTTTTTATTAAAAATAGAAACCAAGGTTTTAATTGCCAAAAACGTTTAATTGAGATCCTGAATTGTTCCCTCCGCACACGCTAAAACCAGGGGATGACAGGCTTTAAAAAAGATGAATTAAGGCCTTGGATGAATTGCGAGGTAAAGAATATGATTAACAAGGAAAATAGAAAATACAATACACTGGAAAAGATCTATCGGATGGTATTAGAAGCTGGCGCCCGAATGCGAAATAAACTCCCAAACGATGAGGCTTTTGTTAAAAAACATCTGAAGAAATATCGTCAAGACTTAATTAAACTGTTTTTAAAAAGAAAAAATAATAAAGAAGAACGACTAACTGAGCTAGACGAGTTAGCAAGGATAATACACGCCAAGAGCAAGGCTGCTGGCTTGACCGAAGAACAATTGATAGGAGATGCCACAAAGGCACAGGCGGAGTACCTTGCAGAAAAATTAAGAGAAAGAAAACGCAAGACGAAAAACCATAGAACACGTTAATTAGCCAATCCCAATCCAAGCCTACTACTTTAGTAGGTTTTTTATGTCAAAACGTTATCTTAATTTAAAACACAAAATTAGTGTTATTAGTCTGGCAGACACTATAGACTCTTTAACAATAAATTTAATAACTACTTTAGTTCTAAGGGGGATAAGTGATATTATGTACTTTAGTTATTGCAAAAAATGTGGTAATAGGTATGCATCGGCTTCGCCATTTAAATATTTGATTAATAATAAATGCCAACATTGCGGTGATTTGCTAATTGCTGAAAAGTCAGCTAAGCAAGATGCACCTAAAAGTAATGATCTTTGTCCAAAAAGCTGCAGGGATATTGCAAATGGGGAAAACACTTAAACTTAAAAGTTTTTCAACGCTAATATAACCTCAGGAAAATGGGGGAGCCAAAATACGGCTATGAGAAATGAGTAAGTCGATGCTAATACTATTCTTTATGAGGCTAAACCAAGGAAGCAAAACCAAAAACTAAATAGAGGTACAAAGAGCAGTGGTGTTGTTAAGTAAACCATTTATCTGGACTAGAAGGAATTACAACCTTACCTGAATTTTACGATGAAAATTGGGCCTGATTTTGAGTATGGCAAAACATAATGGATATGTTTTTATACGAAAAATTGGAAGGTGTAGAAATTAAACAGTAGTAAAATATGGTTAAGTACAGCAGGAGGATACAATGTATAATTGGGAAAAGAAATTGACTACTCAGCTGCAACCAACGCCAACTTTATATGGGAAAGATGCAGAGGAACTCCTAAAGCAAATATATAGTAAACCGACAATTGAAGATAGGGAAAAAGCAGAAAAAAGAAGGGCTATGTTCTCAAAAATTAAAAAGAAGGGCTTGCGTTAAAGGAGAAAAGTCCAAAGCTGAAATAATGATAAGCTAAAGATGGGCTGCAAGTCCTTAACCTAATCGTTTAAAATTTGATCGACTAGTACACAACGACTGAGGTAAGCAGTTAATCAATTATTTAGAGTTCAGGCCGGGAAATCCGGTCTTTTTTTGCGCATTTTCTTGAAATGTACGATAAACAAAAAGGAATATAAATTAATAAAGATAAATTATCTATTAACCTATTTTTATTATGAATTAGTAAAGAAAGGAGATTAAGTAAATTGAAAGAAAGGTTATATAGCATTCTAATTAATTTGGCAGGGATTTTTATTGCATATTTATCATATGAATTAATTTCAAAAATCCTAACCATAAGTAATATACCCCAACAAATATCAATTTTTATTAGCACTTTAACCCTGATGCTTATTGGGTATATCTTATATAAGAAATATAACTTGGTTATCGGCAGAGTTGTATTGGTAGTTAGTGTCTTTTTTTTATCCATAAATTTTCTAGCAAGACTTTCATGAAGACAAAATTGAGTTTTAGCGGTTTATGATTGCACCAAGGATTCTTGCTCACTTTAAAGAAATAGCATATCTAACACATACTGACCACCAAGTTTGAAAGCCCACTTCTAGTGTGGTTTTTTTATTTATCCCATTTTTATATTTTATTTTTAGGATTTTGTTTGCCCGGGTTACTTGCAAAATAGTTTCTTAAGAAAAACTTTTACATTTGGAACCTTTTCCCTGGTTAATACAGTCTTTTTAATAGAGGACCGGTCCGGGAGGTTTGCATGAACAGCATTTCTTAGAACTGTTACACCAAGAAGAGGGAAAACTTTTTTACATTGCCTGGGGAATTATGGGCCAGGAAAGCGATGCTTGGGACGTATTACAGCAAACGGTGGAGAAGCATGGCGCAATCGCAATAAGCTAAAAGGTGGTAGTTCCGCTTTCCCGGCCTGGATTCGTCGCATCCTGGTCAATCAAAGCTTAGATACATTGCGAATTAACAAAAGGACTATACCAGTTGAACCTTTGCATTTGGTTGAAATGACTTCTGGGGAAGGTGTACCGGAAGAACGTGCTATCTGGGAAGTTGTAGCGTTACTTGATCAAGAACACCGGCGGGTGGTATTCATGCGCTTCCTTGGGGATCTGGCATTAAAGGATATAGCTACAGAACTTCAAATACCCCTCGGCACTGTCAAATCTCGGCTTAACAGGGCTCTAAAACGTTTGAAGGAAAAGTTGGAAGAAGATGAAGGGCAAAGGAGGGAACTCCATGAACTTCGATGATATATCCCCGGAACAGGAAAAAAATATCCGGGAAAAACTAAACAACTGGGCTGAAAAGAGTAAACTACCCGCGGAAAAATCGCTGCGGTTGAAACAGATGGTGAAAGACCTTGCTATACGGGAAAAAAAGAATCAACGCTTAAAAATAGTGGGCAGTTTAGCTGCAGTCGCAGTAATCTTGATAATGTTTGTTACTACTTGGCCAGGAATGCGCAGCTGGGCGGTTGAAAATTTACCGGTAGTAGGACGGTATATCGCAAATTGGTCAAGCCTTGAAAAGGGATGGCAGTGGGCTGAGGAACACGAAATGTTTCAGGAAATACTAGCGGCAAAAACAGATCAAGGATACACCTTCCGGGTGCACCGTATACTGGCCGACCCGACTCAGACAACAATAATCTATACCGTGGAAGGTAATAACCCCGCCAGTATTACGCGGGAACTCGGAGGACACGATATTCTTTTTAACGGCAGCTCCTTTGCATCCGGCATGGGTGCTAGGGGGGATATCATAGATGGGGTATTTGTGGGCAGCATAGAGCTCAGTGATGGTTTGCCGGAGAAAAGCGGTACATTAAAACTTCCCGTACGTCAGATTGGTAATGTAAAGGGAAACTGGGATGTATCCTTTCCCGTCAACAGGGTTGCTTTAACCGAACTGACCCGTATTGTACCCGACAATCAAAACATGGCACTACCCAATGGCATTCTGTCTATTGAGGAACTTGTTCTGGTTCCTACACAGACGGTGGTTAAATTACGCTACAAAGGCGAAGAACACGCTCCAGATCTTACCCGAGAAGTTAAGCTAATAACGCCTGGTGGCTTGGTGAAGCCTCGGGATGGAGGCGCTCATGGCACTAGGGTGTCTGACTCCTGGGAACAGACCTATGACCTTGAATTCCAGCGTCTGGATCCCGTACCATCGGAAGTAACGCTTGAACTGGCAGGCCTGGTTTATCAAAAAGGTGAAACACGAATACCTTTGAGCGGTAAACAATCATCCTTTGCGCCGGATGGGCGCGAAGTGCAAATTATGGATTTACAGCAAAATGGGCGTATTGGTGGGGCCACAATCAGTTATGTCACCGACGAAAAAAACCCCTGGCCCTTTTCAATACCGGAGTGGCAGGTTTTAGATGAGCAAGGTAAAATGCATCGCACAAGACCTGAAATAGAAAGTTCAGTAAGTATGGCAGTTGGTAGTAAACAACCTGAAGCCACTGACGATTCAACCGATAAAGAGTATGAATTAAAATTGAGCTGGGAGCTTCCGCGCGGCAGTAAAGCGGTAGCACTCATCAATACGGGTTACTGGGAATACCGGGACAAAATGGGTAGTTTCACAATACAGATTCCTAAAGACTAATTTAAACGGAAAGCTCTACCTATTGTTAGGGTATTGCATATTTTATTTCATTATAAAATTAACGTTTTTGCCCTAAAAAGGTGGTTTTTAGTTAAAACTAAAAGAACTAATTGTTAAAAGCGAGTAAGGGAGTTGATCTGTCATAACTGATTTATACCTAGTAATTTCATACTATTGGAATATCTTTTCATATTTCTTGGGATTTATATTTTTAGTTGCTGGCTTACTATTTTTGGGAGCCCTCTTACTGCGGTACCTTTGGAATACTACAATACCAGAGCTATTTAACTTAAAGCCCGTAACCTATTGGCAAGCTTTGAGACTTCTAATTTTAGCTAGTTTACTATTTGGTGGCCCAAACTTAATTAATTAATCTACGAAATTCCTTTATGGCACATAATAAATAAACTGTTTAACAAGTTGTTAAGCTCGCTTACCCTTTACCTCAAGGATTTACTATAATTTAAACGACTATAAATAACTTCTCCTTGGTTCGTCATCCCTTGGATTTCTTCTGTCCCCGAAGTTCCCTGTCCGATTAGGGTCCAAATTTTATTGTCTTTGTATGTAGCAATAATTTCTGCTTCGTGTTTCTCGTCAACTTCCACACGTTGTATATTTGGATTCGAAACAATACCGTAATAAACAGGAAGCGATTTTGCTGATTCCCCCATATTACACCAAATCCATGGCAATTCACTTCCGGAGTTAAATTCTATATACCCAGTACCTTCAATCAATTTCCAACCCCTAAATGTCTGTTCAAGTCTCCCAACTGCCAAGCCTTTCGGGGTCGCGTAAAACGCCAATGTTACATTTTCCACTTTCTCTATGTGAACTACTTTTTCCACGTGTGTATTTGATTCCATAATTGATTCCTGAATTGCTTTTTGTATTTCTTGAGTATCATTGTTAGGATCAGAGAAAACAAAGAAGAGTAAAACCATAACTGCAATAAAGGTTGGCCCAACAAAAAATATTTTTCTCCCGAAAGAATACACAAGCTCAGTCCTTTCAATAATTCATGAGTTAAACTTAGTAATTATTTTATCATAGTTTTCAAATTCCCTTAATTGTAGTTTTGGATGTTGTATCTAATCTTTGTACTGTACAGCAAAAAATTTATTCAACTCTGGATAAATTATAAGGTTAAATATATATTTTTATCCTTGACCGTTAAAGGTAGACCGGAACTGGTGAAATTGCTTAAACTAATTTAGTAACCTAATGCAAATCTTTTAGGAGGAATATTGTAGGAAAATGTCGAATAAAATTAAAATCTTTATTCGATGAAGAAAGATAATTCTTGGAAGCCGAAATATGATAGCTCCTTCTTAACAGATTAATATGAACTGCTTAAGTAAAAAAATCGGGCAAACCGGTCGAAAGACCGGGACGCAAAGCTATGGGCCTAAAGCTTTTAAGCTATGGCTGCCAGGTTGCTTATATAATGAACTAATGGATTATTAAGCGGCCTATGGTTACATGGCCGTTTTCTTTTTTAATAATAAACAATTATTCAGAAAAGAGGTCTCTATTATGGTCGTTAATTATGTAGAAATAGCAGTTAAAGAAATAATGGAAAAGCTAATTGAGGATTATGGGTACTGTAAGTGTGAAATATGTAAGGCCAGGGCGCTTGCAATGACTTTAAATGATATTGAACCTCAATATGTTTTAACAGATGCTGAGTTTTTGGCGGCTAAAGCAAGTTTTGTTAGGCCGGACAACTATGCAAAACTGTTATCAATTACAATGGATTCATTACGCAAGGTTAATGAAAGTATTAATCACGACATCCAGCTTATGGCAATGAAAAATATTGCTGTATAACAATATAAATAAAAACAGATAAAGCTCCGCTGGGAATATGGTAAGTTTAAAAGTTTGTTAGCAATCCACCTGTTTACAGAATTTACTAGCAGTAACCTATTACAATTTTTCTCTTATACTCCTTGACGCATTTTTTAGCTAATTCACATCATAAACATACTGTTCATCAGTTTTAAGCCAGTTTACCCTTTACTACGAGGCAATGCGGGCTTTTCTAATGGCGTCTATTTTATGCCATGATTTGCTTATGTTGGAACTTTTAATTATTATTTAACGTCAATATTTAAAGAGAAACTTGCTTTAAAGGATGTTTCGTTATGAGTAAAAGTATAATTATATTTATTATTTTACTTTAGTCTTAGCAGGATGTAGCGTAACATCCTCAAATTCCCCACAAAAATTGATATCTATCCCAGACAAAAAAATGATGAATATAATCCCATGGAACAGCATCGGGAACGATATGTAAGTTTTTTTCCCAGCAAGATAAAAAACCGTATTGTCAGCATCAGTCAGTCGCATGTGCGTACCATCGTCCGATGTAAAGCTACAGCCAATACCGAATTCGGTGGCCAAAGTAGCCATCAGTATTGTAGACGACTACGACTAAGTGGAAAACGCTGAGTTGGGACGCCTTCAATTAAGGTAAAACCCTAATAGAATCGGTAGAAGTTACTGCAAAAGGTACCTCAATAGTAAATACCACAATTTAAAATTAATAAACCTATTTTAATCGTTTTAAATGCTTAATCAGCAGGGTTTACTATTACTGTAGCCTTTATTGGCCATCATTTTGTTTGCAGGGGGTCGCTATGATTAAATTCATAAATGCACTACCAATAATAATATTTTTATTGTTAACCTTAATTGTTAATATATCTGTTAGACATTACTTCATTGATCTAGGGTTAACCCCTAAAGATTCCTATGTTGTAACAATGATATCGACTATAAGTTACCTTATGGGAGTATTATCTATATCAATATATTATCGTTATAGATAATTTATTTACGAGTTGCTAAAAAAATTGCCGACAAAGAAATGAGACCGCTTTGGTTTGCCCTGGACACGGGCCTTGAGGATGGTATACCGGCACTGGGTGTCTATCATGAAGTTTCCTTTCGAGCCACTGTGGCTCGTTTTATATACGAGAACCCTTTTGTAAAGTATAAAAACCAGATAGACGAGTCTATGGATCTCGTCAAAATTCTGGTCATGTCTGGTAAAAGGTTATAGTAATACAAATATGGATGGGTTATAATTTAAACAAAGACAATCTTCAGGGGTGCTTGTTATGTTGACGATAAAAAAGCAAAAACAATCCCAAACCGTCTCTAAAAAATCGGTGTATAACATTGTAAATCCTTTGAAGCGAAGGCAAATTGCCCGAAGGAAAGCGGCTGCCGATGCATTGAAGGGAATTTGGGCAGATAAGGATGATTCCTTTTTCACGGAGCGGTAACTCATGCGAATCTTGATAGATACCAATATTCTAGTTGACTATTTTCGTTCACAAAGGAGTTCCCGCCCCAAAAATAAACGGCAAGAGTATTGTTACCAACAAGCGGTTCAATTCATTGACCAGTCGATCGAACAAGGTGTGGAATTGTTAGTTTCATGTCACACATTCAAGGAATTGCTTCAGTATAAGAATATTTCGGCACAAGAAGAAAGACGGATACTGGAAAATCTCCCCTTAATGTGTGAAATTCTTGAAACCAATAAGGAAGTTGCCTATATTGCTGGCTTATTATCCCGCCAGTCCTCCGAATATCATGACCATCACGTAGAGGACTGTTATATAGCAGCGACAGCAAATTGACTTTATACACGTGCAATCCCGGTGATTTTAAGTACGTACCGCATCCGGATTTAGAAATTGTAGTTCCATACCAGCACCAACCAGAAACAGCATGTTAGTTCGGCAAATAAGGCACAAGAAGGCCTTTTTTTATTTTTAGGAGGATGAGAGGACAGGGAAGCCCTGGTTAAAAACTGTGCTGGGGCGATCACGAGAAACGCTCTTGAACAAACGGGGGTTGATTTTATAATGGCTAAGAACCGATTTAAAGTTGAAGCAAGCATAAAAAATACTTAAGGCCTTAAAAGAAAAAAATATCCGGGTTTAAAAACCATTCCATACGGTTCTCTGGCTGCCAACGGCGACGAGGACAGTGACATTAACTTGGCCATTGTCTCTTCCGCGGCGATATAAAAACCTCGTTTTTACTGGATTGCTAAAGTTTTTACTAACGATAATTATAATTCAGCAGTATCATGGGATATACAAGCCGTTACCTCGATAGCGAAGTTAAGATACCTCCTGGCGGCAAGGAACCTCGGCAGGACAGAAAAGAAATGACATGCCTTTATTCACTGCATTTTGGAACTGCGTGCACGATAACTTTTTCTTTACCTTGCGGGCATGGTTATGTTAGCATCCATTAAACGACAGGGGAGTCGGAAATTCCTTGCGAAGTTGAAATACGCTGTAGGGGAATTCCTGGCCAATAAAATTAACAGTTTGCTCGGGCATGCTAAACTGCTTCATTTTTTTACTGCTCATTGTGCTCACTCCCATTCGCTACTTCTTTAGCCTTCTTTTTCTTAGGACCCGTAGCAGTAATTCTTCTGTGAAATCATGATAAATATCTAGCACCTTCTTTGGCAAACCACTACGCCAATATTTATCAAAAGGTTGTTTCTCGATAGTTGCCTCCCTAATATGTAAAGACTTCATAATTACTGTCTCGAAAACTAAGTTCTTAATTTCAGGGTCTGCCCTTATGGCTGTCTCAAGGTCTTTGTCCAGGTTTGCTGCCGTGGGGCCATAGCGAGATATAACCACACCTAGAACCCCTAATGCTGAATTATCTTTTGCACATTCTTCAATAAACATCATAACTTTCCTAAGACCCAAGATCTCAAACAGCCCAAGCTCGATTGGAATGATTACATCTGTTCCGGCCATTAAGGCGTTTTTAGTTTCAAAGTCCAAAGATGATGGGGTGTCAATAATAATAAAGTCGAACTGATCCCTGATTTCTTCTAAGGCGTATTTAAGAAGGTATGGGAAGTGCATCTTCCACAGTGTCTGAAGTTGTTTAGTAGAAGGGAAGGCATGAGCGTTATCCAATAACCAAAATTTAACCTGGTACAATCTATAGTCACTTGGTAGCACAAAATATTCTCTTTTTGGGGCCTTAAAGATTACTTGATTGGTTTCTATAGGTGGTTTATGCCCAATCTGCTTATATATTTGTGAGAGGTATACGTCGTGCATCCCGTAGGTATATTGATTTTTGGCTGGCTTACCATTGCCAACGAATGGCATTAAATCTGATATAGTGGTGGAGTTCCCCTGGCCGTTATTATCTACGAGTAGCACTTTATAACCAAGGCTTGCGCATATATCTGCAAATAGCACAGAAAGTGTTGTTTTACCAACCCCGCCCTTACTGTTAGTAAATACTAAGATGTTGTTGGTCGAGTTGTTTAGGACTATATGCGATTTATCTATTCGATTAAGTTTATCGTATTTAAGTTTATCGTATTTAACTTTATGGATTTTCCAATCTCGGCCATCCTTAATGCAGGAGTAGCGGCCTTTTGCACAGCGGCTTTGCACAGTTCTAAGTGGGATATTCTCCAGTTTGGCTACTTCCTGGCAGGTATACCACTGCTTGTCCATCTGCACTCACACCTCAACTAATTAGCTAATTTACCCAACTATACCACAGACGAATATTAAATGCCATAATATAACAACTTTAACATAATCAACCTCAAGAAACAATGGTGTTACAACACCCCATAAATAATCTGTTGTAAACCCTGGAGTCTTGAACAACCTGATCCCTACCACCGCTGGTTGGTTTTTGCCTTTTGGACAAACCTAACGGCCAATTTTCCTAACTCCTCAATTTCTTCTATGGTTATTTTTTTATAATACGAAAAATCTGGAGGATTTTTTTGACGCTCCAAATTCTCTTTTGCAATTTTTTTAAAAAAGTATCAAACATTGTTTCAACCCTCCGAATTCTTCAGTATTACAGTAGTTATGCAGTTTCAGGATAATAATCCCAACTCCATAACCTAAAGTCCGAATTTTTTGGCCACAATTTATCAATCAGACTTGCAAAACGCTCGGTCGTCGTGTCAAAATAAACTTGGATCAGCTGGTTGCAACAGCGGATCCGACAACCGGCGTTGAAAAAGTACCCGATCACTTCGCAGAGGGAGAGGGCTTGTTCAGCGCCTTCTTTATTGCACACCCAGGTGGCATAACAAAGAAGTGTTTCCGCTGTAAACAAGAGCTCCACATGTGCGAAATGAGCTGTTTCAGACCGGGCATAGCAGGATGTTAAACCAAGATTCTGCTTGACTGTTCGGTAAAAAACCTGTCGGGTAAAGGACTGGCGCGGTATCGGTTTACGACCCGTTTCCAACCCCTCCCCATAAGAACTACTCGTGAGGTTTTCCCTCAAGCAGCTCACCCCGTAAACTTCATCAAAAGGGTTATGAGACCTATCGAATGGTGGACACTTTCATTGGTATTTCTCTGCGTTTTTAAGCGGATGGACTTTCCAGTCCCAGTAAAGACCCAAAACGTTATAGATATACTCATTACTCCATCTCCGCCATCCGATACTACGCTTTTGTCTCCGTTTCCGTCTTGTCAGCAGAGTTCGGATTTTCATCTCCGTATAGTCGCGCACTTCGCTGAATGCACGGCTTGAGTTCCCGACCCGAAAGTAATTAACCCATCCAGATAATATGGCATTGACTTGTTTAACAATGTCCTTTGCTGGTTTTGCGCCTCCACTTTTAATTAATTCGCGGATTCGCTCTTTGACAGCAGTACGGGCTTTCTTTTTCGGTGTCATAAGGATGAAGTATCCGGTTTTGCTTCGGTTCTGTACTCGCCTCAAATCAAACCCCAGAAAGGAGAATGATTCGCCCTTTAGGACGTTGACCATTCGGGTTTTATCTAGATTGAGTTCAACTCCCAAGGGTTCCAGTTGTTCCTGCAGTCGCTGCAGTGCCCGTTTAGCCCATCCGCGTTTGCTGGAGTGTCCGCTTATTGTAATCACCATATCATCGGCAAACCGATGATAGTTCACCGCCTCGTAGTTGCCTTCCGCTGTTTTGCACCGGATGGCATCGAATGTCCAGTCAACCTCATTTAGGTAAATATTGGCAGCCAGTGGTGAAAACGGGCCCCCTTGCGGAACACCGATTCTTCCTGTTGCCTTGATTACCTGTTTTACGAGGTGCATGACTTGCGGGTCAGTCACACGTTTGGCTATTTTCTCCAGTAGTACGCTGTGCCGTATCGTATCAAAGTAGCGGGACAAATCAACATCTATCACTGTTGTCATACGTCGCAATACACTGCGTCGTACTCCTGCCAGTGCTTGATGCGGGGAGCGCTTCGGGCGGAATCCATATGAGTTTGAACAGAAGTCAGCCTCAAAGATGGCTTCCAGTATGATTTTCAGGGCCCCTTGCACCACTCGGTCCCGGATGCTCGGTATTTGTAAGGTTCGCATTTTACCGTTTGCTTTCGGGATATCAACTTTACGGTTGGCTTGTGGTCGGTATGTCCCAGCATGCAGTTCTGCCTGGATGCTTTTTAGAAACGGGATGACTCCCTCTTTTTCCACATCGGCGAAGCTTTGTCCGTCAATGCCCGGGGCACCGCCGTTTTTCTTCGCTCGTTGATATGCTTCATGAAGGGTTATCATCTTGGTAATGTGGGTAAATAATCCCCAAAACCGATGTGTAGGTTCAGACTTCGCCTTTTGATATATTCGCCGCCTAAGTTCCTGCAAACTTATGGGTGTTGTTGTCAAAGCACCCTTGCCTCCCTCGGTCGTACGAAGTGTTTACAGGTTCGGACCCTTTCCTCCCCGCGCGTTTTGCTGCACGCGGATCTACGGTACTACGATCCGTTCCGCCACCCTGACACCTGCCTTTCCCATTTCCCGATCACGGTTATAGGGACGGCCTCCTCGATGAGATTTCTTCACCGGGTGTCGAGGGCTTCTCCAGTTTCCACAACATCTTTCACTCCATGTCGCCGCTGATACCCCGCCGGTGAGTACTGCCGTTTCAGACTCTTTCGATCAGTACTTGTTGCTTTCGCGCGTTATCGACCGTCTCAGCCACCGGATTTGCGTGTAACGAGGCTACGTCTGCGTTCACTGTGCGTTACAACCTGGAATTTTGCCCACGCTCCTAGAGCGTGTTGTCAGAGGGCTTCACCGTCTCGCTTTCACTCCACGGTGCCTCTCAGGCTACGGGAGGGAAGTCTCTTCTCCCGGTCGGACTTGCACCGACTAGATTCTGTGTCCTTAGCTGGACACGCCAATTCTCCACCGTTTGGTATAGGTTTTTGCTGCATCTTCTGGTGCATCAACGCGATTACTGATGAGAAGGTACACATCCTTGAAGGTTGCCGGAAGTTCCTCTTCCGGGAGCAGGATACTCGTTTCCGGTACCTGCTTAGCATAGGTTGCTGCAATGGCCGCAATAGGTACGAGACGTTGCCGGGTGATAGGTTTGCCCTTACGGGTAAACGTTTCAAAAGGAAGCTTGATGTAAATATCCGGGATGCTTAATACGGAACCGTTACCCAGTATCTGAAGCCTGGGGTATACCTCTCGAAGCAGCTGTTTCGGGTTTAGCTTTACGTAAATTTCCTTACGTTGCCCGGGGTCGTAAATTTTCCGGAACAGGACAGTGTTCCTCTTGGCCTTAGTAACCCAGTCAAAGTCCTGATCAGCAAGCCAAACGAGGAACTTCTTGCACAGAAACCAGCGATCCATGGCAACCCAAAGCTTGGCGTTATTAATTTGACGAAACTCTGAAAGCATCTGTTTGGCAAGATCAAGCTTGGTTTGCTTTCCATTCTCCTGACCGATTTTAACCCAAAAGCGCCATAGCATCGGATATTCGAGGCCGTTCTTAAGAACAGCCATAGTCGACACCAGATTCATGCACCATACATGGCGTTTATCAGAGCTGTCAAAGAGCCAGCATAGAAATGGGAGCTTTTTCCCGTGGGGATGCTCAACTTTAGTATCGTCTAAGGCAATTACGTCCCCATCGGTCAATCGGCTTTCTGGGCACTCCTGCAGCCTGGCAAGCCTGCCTAAAGAGAACTGAAGCCACTGAAAAGGTTTGGACAGAAACCTGCTGAAGGCGCTTTGTGAAATCATCCGGCCTGAAAGCAACTGCTGTAAAAAAGGAGCATCCGCTGAAAACTTGGCATTCTTATTTGCAGAACCTGCATTATCCACCAGCCCGCATACGTAGGCAAAAGCCAGAAGCCATGCTGGAATACCAGAGTGTTTACGGATTCCAGTTTGGGAGAACAAGAGGGATAAGTCGAACAAATCCCAGATTGTTTTGAGTGCCGGTATCCCGGCTCCTCGACCGTGATCCTTTTTCTCGAAGGTTGGTTTGCACAGTTTTTTCATTGTATCACCCATATCGCCAGAGTGATGACAAAAAATGCCATCCACTGCGATTATGGGGCTGTTTCTTAAATGTCAAGTTATTTTGGTTAAATATGGTGCCTAGTTTAAAATATTTTTTGGAGTTGTGTATTTGGTACTAATTTACATCAACTGCATAACTCCTGAGTATTATTATTGTTACGATTTTACTTTACAACATTTTTATCATTGCCCTGGCAACGCGGTTAATATCTTTGATGTTAGCGTTATAGTGATAATAAGGGGACTCCCGTTTCGCTTCCAAGAACTCGTAAAGCATTCTATCTATTGCACTGCTTTTCATAATATAAATACCCCCTGTAGTATCTTATCATAAGTTATTACCGTTTTATGGTAACAAAATAAGACGCTATGATATATTTATTCATGTTTATTTTCCATGATGAAGGAGAATAGGCGTGGGGCTTTGTCGAAAAACCATGTGTTTCTCGCTCCCAAAGGAACAGGTTAAGATGTTGGACTACCTTTTCGACGCAGCCGCGGCTGAATAGCTATTATGACCCCAATGTTAAATGAAGCGTCTTATTGGCGGCTGGTTGGACAACCATTTCCGTAACACAATAAATGAGATGGCCTTTACCAAACGTCCCAAAAAAGAAAAAAGTAACCAGGCCAACCGCAAAAAACACGGCAAGTCCTGGTTAACCAATTATCTTAGAAAAGCGGCTGCTGGGTTGGTCTAAAAAAATGAGCAGAGGTTGGGATTTAACCTTCTGCTTCATTTCTTGCGGAAATAAAGTCAGACCGCCCTGGGGGCGGCCTTAACCAATCGGCGTTATGCCTTCCAGTTTGTTTACTGTCACTCCTTGGGAAAAGAGCCGGAACTGTCTTACACAATAAAAGGTGATTTGTGTGTTTCACCATCTGTATTCTCACCCTTAATGGGTGAGGCGTCGGCCTTACGCCTTCGTCCGCTTGTTTATCGCCCTTACGGCTTCGGTATTGCTTACGCGGTATTCCTAACTTCCCGGGCAAGGTTATTACTGCTATAGAATATTCTACCACAGTTTATTGTGAACTTTCTAATTTTTCCGTTGGCTTTAAAAGTATACAGAATGTTGCTGTCTGTTTTAAGTAAACATGTAAACGTCATGTTTAACAAGGGGGGAGATGTATACATATTAAACTAGGGAGAGATTCAACAATCTTGTTTTCTCTTCAATTTACGCAATTACACCCAAACCAATTTTGAAAGACCTCCAAACTTTGCATTCATGGTTAGGAGGCTTTTTTTAAAAAATTGTGGATTATTTTGTCAAGATAGATTATACCTTAATCTGACGTCAGAGAAGTATTTAAAACCATGTCAGAATAGAGTTAAAAAATCTATTAATTGACACATTCAATGAAGAGTTATAGACTTATACCTGACATAATGGAAAATGGAGGACATTTTTTTATGAAGGGTCAACGCATTGGTTATGTCCGGGTAAGCAGCTTCGACCAGAATCCGGAACGACAACTAGAACAGGTTCAAGTGGATCGTATTTTTACGGATAAAGCGTCCGGTAAAGATACGCAACGACCGCAATTGGAGGCTTTGCTCACATTCGTGCGTGATGGGGATACCGTAGTGGTACATAGCATGGATCGTCTCGCTCGTAACTTGGACGACCTTCGGAAAATTGTGCAAAACCTAACCGAACGGGGTGTACAGATTGAGTTTGTTAAGGAACATTTAGTTTTTACGGGTGATGATTCGCCCATGGCCAACCTTATGCTATCCGTGATGGGAGCATTTGCCGAGTTTGAGCGTGCCTTGATTCGCGAACGCCAGCGGGAGGGCATTACATTGGCTAAACAACGCGGTGCATACCGGGGTCGGAAGAAATCATTACTTCCACAGCAAGTGTTGCAACTACGCCAACGCGCTAATGCGGGAGAGAAGAAAACAAAGCTGGCCCGTGAGTACGGTATCAGCCGCGAGACGGTTTATCAATACCTACGGGGGGAATAAGGGAAAAAATTCTGGGGACAGAGAATTGGGTACAAGAAGGCAACAAATTGATCACTAATATACAACGTGGTGCTCTTTTAAGTGGCGCAATAATACCATCTTTCCTAACTATTCCCGTACTGATTTTATATTCTCAGCTATATCACCAAGTATTGCGCTATTTTTTCATGGGCACGCATAAAACGTCATGCCAAAACTACGATAAACACAAGATAGCCAAGCATAATGCCCATTGTTGCTAAATAAGTGAGGCCAATGTCACAGGATACTGATGCTAAAGTTGGGCATATAAGATTGCAGACACTTCCTTCTTTGGATATAAAACTCATAATGACCGAAGAAAGGATCATTACCGCGGCTGTTGTTACTTCTGGAGAAAAGCACGACGGCAAACCACCAGCAAGCTGCATTTCAGGAAAGCGAATATTTCAAAGAAAAATCTAAGGAACGCTACAAGATTGAAGCTAAAAACAGTGAACTAAAGCATAGACATGGGTATGATGTTGCATCAGCCTCAGGTCTATTTGGTATGCAACTACAAGCTGCAACCGCAATATTTGCTGTTAATTTAAAAAGGATTATAACTTTAATGAGTAAAAAATAGAGCAACAAGGCCATTACATGAAAAATAGAAAAACCAGAAGACTGAGGCAATATACCTTATCTTCTGGTTTTTTTATGGCATTGTTTTAGTCAAAAACTAAATGTTTTTCAGTGGCCTCCAAATCCAGTCTCTTGTTTTATTAATTTAAAAATTAAGTTTAGCGTTTTCAGTGATGTCTATTAACCTTGTAAGCATTGCCGCGGCTTCAGCCCTGGTGGCATATTTAGCCGGAGCAAATATGACCTTTCCATCAGATAGCACTCCTCTGACTATTCCCATATTGCTGGACATGGCAACACTGTGTCTTGCCCAAAGAGAAATCGAACGGGCATCTGAGAATACTTCCCATTTCATAATTTTTTCTTCCAGACTGATATTAGCGTATTCCAGGGCGTTGGAAATCATGGCCGCCATCTGTTCCCGGGTAATATATTGGTTGGGTTTGAAGGAACCATCTTTATAACCCCCGACAATTTGAGCTTTGTAAGCATTGCCTATGCTGTTGTAATACCAGTCTTCTTCCGCTACATCGGTGAACTCAATACTCACCTTCTCATCGAGTCCCATCAACCTTGACAAAAAGGTTGTAAATTCGGCCCTTGTGATATTCTTGTTTGGTCTGAAACTTTGGTCATCATACCCGCCAACGATACCCCGGGTGGCCATTTTTTCAATGTCTTCCCGACCCCAGTGTCCGTTGATATCTAGAAATTCCTTGACCGGCCTTTGAAGCACAGCATATTTACTTAAGTGCGGTGTTCTGAAAGTTAACAACTGATCGTTCAGGTCATGAACAGCCCGCATGGGCTCCCATTGTAAAAGTTCTTCATTGTAACAAAAAACATCAAACCGGTAATGGGAATTATCCGACCAGAATATAGAATCCACCGGGAAAGATAAGCGAACTGACTGACTTAAAGGAAATTCACCCTGCAGGTCGGAATTACTGATTTCAACAGTTATATCAAAAACCTTGCCTATTAGCTGATAATTAGTAGTGTTAATCAGCTCTGCAGTAGTATCCTTATCCATTTCCTGAATTTGAAAAATTAATAGGGCATCATCGGGAAGGTCTATGTCAGTCGGGTCCAAGACTATCTTTACACCTTGTATCAAGATGCCGATATTTTTTCCGGATTCCATCAAGAGATTATACTGTTCCGCGGTGATTGTAAAGCTGGCATTACCCGCCGGTACGACCAGGGTCAATGTTTCCTTGGCATTATCGACGACCTCTTGTAGTTCTCGATCTGAAAAAGTAGTATTCGTTCCTTTGCTAATTGAACCGGATGAACTGCTGTTACTGCTGGAACTTCCGCTTGAGGAACGTCTGGCGACGCTGATATTCAAGTTCTTGCTATCGGTGTGACCATAATAATCGGTGACTGTCACCTCAAAAGCATAATCGCCGCGAACAAATATGGTTCCGGAAATAACTCCGCTGCTGTTATCCAGTGCTAAGCCATCCGGCAAGGTACCGCCCGTTATGCTCCAGGCTAATGGTTCCTTTCCCCCTGTAGCCTGCAGTTCGGCGGAATATACCCTATTTTCAGTGCCGGAAGGCAAAGATGTTGTTAATACTTTTAATTCTAACACCATTTCAACCGGGTCAAGAACCGTTTCATCCTCCTCGACCGTAATGGTATCCGGGAAGACATAATCCTCATAACCCTCTGCTTTTACAATAATGTGGTAGTTCCCGGGTAATAACTTGTGAACAAACTCTGTTTCATTTTCGTCGGATACTACCGTCAAGGGCAAAACCATATGGTTTTTATTCTCCGGCACAAAGTAAACAGAAGCCGAAACTCCCTCAGGCAAGCCGCCAATTATTCCCCTAACCGTTACCAATTCAATATTTGGAACGGTCATATGGCCGTCCACTTGAACAAATTCAATTACGGATGTGGCACCGTTTACGTGGACGCAAAGGTTGTATCCACCCGCTGGGACACCGGAAATACTGTACTCACTTTGTTCCTTTGGGAGAGTTTGTGTAACCATTGCTTCGCCGTTAACCGCGGAAAGTATAATTTCTACGGTATCACTTTTTGTGGTCCCCAAGATTGTACCGCTTAGAGTAAAAGTTTGCGGCTCACCCTCATAAACAGCATCATTGACCGATTGTTGCGTATAGACTGTTTCCTTTACCGACAGGTCAGAAATATCGTTTGACACGGCTAGGGAAGTTTGAACACTAGTAAAAAATACAATATTAAAGAAAAAAACTAACGCCATAAAAATAGACCCGGGCTTGATGTCTGACCGGAAACTGCTTTTACCCACAAAACTTTCCCCCTTTTAATGTTTTCAAAAAGCAAAAACACAATGAAAGAATTTCATGCACCTCCTTTAAATACAATCGTGACCAATTTTAGCAAACAGTTGTCACAAAACTATTGCGTTTTTATGACAAAAACGTCACACATGAAGCAAAATACCAGCCCCCGACAAGAGCAAAAGCACAGTAGCCAACCCCGACATAAATAAAAATGCCCTCACACCAGTAAGACGCAAGGGCCGGGCAGTATTATAATGCTGAGATGATATAACCTACCTATTTTAAGGGTAACATTAATTATAATAATAATCGAAGTGGAATTGATAACTTGGACAAAATAACCGAAACCATTAAAAGAAGATATAACCGCACTGCGCTGGTCTATGATTGGATGGACTTCATGATCAGTGACACAATGCGGCGGCAGGTTATTGGGATGGTCCGGGGAAGAGTGTTGGAGGTGGGAGTAGGCACCGGAAAAAATCTTCCTTTCTACCCGCCGGAATGTCAAGTTACAGGTATTGACTTTAGTCCGGGGATGCTTGAACGGGCCAAAAAAAAGCTAAATCACTTACACCTAATATCACTCTGTTGGAAATGGACGCCCAAAACCTTAGTTTTACCGATAATACTTTCGATACGGTGGTCGCGACTTGTGTTTTTTGTTCTGTTCCAGATGCCGTCAAAGGATTTACAGAAATCAAACGAGTTTGCAAACCTGAAGGCCAAATAATATTATTTGAGCATGTCCGCAGTGAGCACCCTTTATGGGGTAAAATTATGGACATTTTAAATCCTGTTAGTTTGTACATGGTAGGCTCAAATATTAACCGTCGCACAGTTGATAATGCTAAAAACGCAGGACTTAATATCCATAAAGTAACTGACCTGAGCAATACAAAAATATTAAAGCTAATAGTTGCTTCTCCGGAGGGAATAAAACCGTAGGCAAAGGTCTTTCATTAAAAGCACATGGTCTTATTTGGGCAGGGTAAAGTAAAAAGAGCTGCCCTGTCCCGGCTTGCTGCTGACACCTATTGTTCCGCCGTGGGCTTCAATAATTTGCCTGGCTATGGCCAGTCCCAAACCCGTTCCCCCGCCTGTTCTGGCGCGGGATTTATCCACCTTGTAAAACCGCTCCCAAATTAACGGCTGTTCTTCCGCGGATATACCCGGCCCTGTATCGGTTACTGACACCTGCACTGTATCCTTATATTCCAGCAGTTCTACTTTAACCCGGCCTCCCGCAGGGGTTGCCCGCACCGCGTTGTCCAATAAGTTGATCAGTACCTGCCTGATGCGATCCGCATCGGCATTAACGGTATATGAACCGGGTGCAAAATCCAGGGACGCTGTAACTTCTTTATCTTCAGCCAGTGCTTTAAATTGCCCGTATACCTGACCGGCCAGCTGTTCAATGTCAATGGGCTGCCTTTTCAATTCCACCCCGCCAGCTTCTATTTTGCGTAAATCCAGAATCTCTGTTACCAGCCTGCGCAGCCGAAGAATTTCTTCGTGTGTTTCGGCTAGGTATTTATTGCGCTCTGCTTCGGTGGCCGCCATGCCGTCCATCAGCGCTTCGGTATAGCCTTGGATAATGGAAAGGGGTGTACGCAGTTCGTGTGACACATTGGCCACAAACTCGCGCCTTGTTTGATCCAGCCGCTCCAGGGCAGTGATTTTTTCCTGCAGCTCGGCGGCCAGGGTGTTTAAGGAATGGGCCAGTAAACCGATTTCATCCTGTGATTTCACTTCCACCCGGCGGGAGTAATCGCCCTTGGCCATTGACCGTGCCGATTGGTACATTTTCAGCAAGGGGCGCGATAAAGTGCGGGATAATAAAAGGCTTAAAATAGTGGCCAGCGCAATGCCAATTAAACCGGCAGAGAGGGTAATTTTCTGCAGCGCGCTGATGCGCTCTTCAATGGGGGCAAGAGGGGAACTGAGCATCACCGTGCCTGCTGCTTGGCCATCTTTATAAAAGGGCACCGCCACAGTTAATACATCAGTGTCTAAAAAATGATAAGCCCCCCGATAGGAGACGGTTTCACCCTGCATGATGGACTGTAAATCGGATTTGCTCCAAGGCAGGTCATGATGGCCCACTACATTAATCTTCGCACCGGTTACGTTCTGCATCTCCATGCCCATGCCGATGCAATGCACGATATTACCCTGCCGGTCGGTAATCATAATGTTGCCTTTCAGCGCCCCGGCCAGGGTATATAAAAGGTGCATATTCGCATTTTGCCCGGTGATGTCTTCACTGCCGGATAAGTGTTTGGCCTCGCTGAGCAGCAGCTCCAACTGCTGGTCGTAGTATAATTGTTTCAACTTGGCGGTCTGGAGAACGCCTGTAAAGTATAAAATGAGTAGCACCAGCGCCACCATCAGCAGCCATAGTTTTAACACCACGCTTTTGCGCAGCATGTTCATTTAGTTCACCTCAAGTCTATAACCAACTCCCCATACCGTCGCGATGTATGATGATTTATTGCCGGACGCTTTGAGCAATTTATCCCTTAAACGGTTTATATGGGTGTCCACCGTGCGGGTATCACCCATGTAATCATATCCCCAGATAGTTTCCAACAGCTCATCCCGGGTGAAAGTGCGCCGGGGTGAACGGGCCAGCTGGTAAAGCAGTTCGTATTCCTTGGGGGTAAGGGTTACGGACCGGCCGTCAATTAGTACCAGGCGCAGTTCGGGGTTGATGGACAGGCCCGGAAATTGTAGTATGGACACACCGGCGGTCTGTTCCGCAGAAGGCGCGACTTGAGTGCGGCGCAGCACCGCTTTTACCCTGGCCACCAGTTCCCGCGGGCTAAAAGGCTTGGCCACATAGTCGTCGGCACCCAGTTCCAGGCCCAGAACGCGGTCCATTTCATCATCCCGGGCGGTGAGCATAATGATGGGAATGTTGGATATTTTCCTAATATCTTTACAAACTTCCCAACCGTCAATGCCCGGCATCATCAGGTCCAGGACAATTAAATTCCATTGCCCGTCTTGGTATAAATCCAGGGCTTTCCGACCGTCTTCGGCTTCTCCCACCGTAAAACCCTCTTTTTCCAAATAAAGCCGCACTAGATCACGGATCTTGCGCTCATCGTCGACGACTAGAATTTTTGTGTTCTCCACCAGTTTACCTCCTGTCACGAGTTATGAAAATTTCATGACGCATACTTTTTCGACAAATATTTTTTTTAATCCTTGATTATTATGTATTTAATATCTCGTTCAGCCGCTTCTAAATAGTTTTCTGATACTAAAACCTTGATCATGTTACTCCCTTTGAGTTTTATTTTTTCCTAAGTAAATGCCGGCATGTGTAGGATTGCTTACATAGGCGGAAAGGCTAAAAGATATAAATAACCCCTGCGCTGCGCAGGGGTAAGGGTGCTGCGGGGGATATGCCAAAATAATCCTTTAGTTCTCCTCGGATGAGCTGCTTGACCCTTTATCCGTAGTTTTATGGCAACCGGCATGGCTGCCGTGTTTATGACCGCGCATCATCAGCAAGTGCATGATGGGACATAACAGAAAGAGTAACAAGTACCATTTCTCCACATTAATCACCTTTCCTTAACCGCTGTTAGTAAGGGCGGGGTGTCCCCCGCCCCGCCAGTGTTAATTAGTTTGGGACTGGTTGTTGAACCCGCCCATCATGCCGCCATATCCGTTGCCACCGTCATAATTGCCCATCATGCCGCCAAATCCGTTACCGCTTTCATAATTGTCCATCATGCCGGGGCCCATCATGCCGCCGCCGCCCATCATCGGGCCGAAACCGTTTTTAGCGTGGAAATCACGCATGTAATTGAAGTGTTCCTGCCATGCTTTGGCCTGTTCCGGCGTTACACTGCCGTCTTTTTCAGCCTGGTCAAGCCAGTTTTGATGCCATCCAAACATTTGGTCAACAAACTGCTGATTCTGTGCGTTCTGGCCATCACCTGCAACTGCTCCGAAAGCGGTGGGAGCCGCCAGGGCTAAAACCAGAAGACCTGCTGCCGCCAGTAGCCAAATCTTGTTTTTCCTCATTGATAAATAGCCTCCTTTTAATTTGATTTGGTTTGCCTGGCTTAAGATTATAAAAAAAATGTCACGAATCTATCACAAAAGGTTAAAGATTTTATCACAATCTATTTTTTTACATATAAACTGCAGTCGGCAGCTTATGGATGTTCATAAAAGGTTTATTGCGTTATACCGGCTGATTATATTTCTTGCCTCTCGCAGCTGCGCCGGGTCGCAAAATATAATCAGCATTTGTTGACCTAAAAGTCCCTCGGGCAGCGGTCTTGAAATAGCATAAGCCCCGGCCCATAAGGCACCAAAGGCAAGCCCTATCCCGGTACCGGCAAACAAAGATGAATAAATTGTGTTGGCCAGCAGGGGGCCGGCTACCAGACCATAGGGATGATTTTGCAGCAGCCACGCCACAAGCAAAGCCCCCGCTAAGGCACCTGCTAGCGTTCCGATAATAGTTACTCGTTTTTCATGCCTGGTTAAAAAGACTTCTTGTCTGATCTGCTGTTCATAATCGTCAGCAACATCAACAACCCTGTAGTTGGAAATGTCCCGGGCCTGTAATTGCCGGTCAACAGCACTTACATCAACATCTTCCGGCAGTAAAGCAACTATTTTGGCCATTGTCGATTTACTCCTTATTTTTGCTGTCAGGCATTTTAACTTGCAATAGTTTATCTGCTTGGATCTGCACTTGTTCACCAATTACAAACGGGCTGCCAATAATCCAGCCAAAGTTAAAAAGTTGTTCCTGGCTGCTCAGGTAAGTAGGTTGCACTATTTTCAGGTAGCGCACCACCGGTTCTGGAATAGCATTTTCCTGCACCAAAAGCATCGGCCCGTGTTTTCCCCGGTGACTAAGAATGCCTGCCGGCACGGCCATTTCCGGCTGGGCGGGATTGACCAAGATAAAATTATGGCCCGCTTCGGCGATGCCCCAACCGAACATGCGAATGGTTTTGGCCACCCAGTAGCCGAAATTGGGCCCGAAGTCGGCATAGCCAGCAAAACCGGTGGACATGCCAAAAGCATCCGTACCCGGAATACGCTGCACATGTCCATACCGGGCCAGTTCATCGGCAATTGCAGCTGAAATCACATCTTCACTGCCCAGCAGGTAAATAAAAGCATCTTGAGCCCGGCGCTTTAGTGCTCTTTTGGTGGCTTCAGGTACCTCATTATTAGAAACAAAAAACGTCGGGCTGCCCGCATGGGCAGTCCAGGAGGCACTGAATATGGAAAACTCCGGAGTGTTGTCATTAGCTATCATCACCATATCTGTATGATCGGAATTGATGGTTGCCCGGAACTGGTCAATCAAAGCGGCCAACTCATATACATTAGCGGCGTCAAACTGCCTGAATTTTATTTTCATCCCCCGAAGTTCGTCTTTAACCTTTTGCTCAACGGGACCTACTATATAAGCCTTGGTATTCCCATCAACAAAAAGCCCTTCCGGATCAAGCCGCTTGATTTCTTGTTTTATTATTTCAGGTATCTCATTTTCTTTAATGAATAAGATTGGAGCGTCAACAGGGAAATGGATTACATTAGCTGCGACCAGAGCACGCCGCCAGTCGCCCTGCGGGACCAGAATAACTGCGTTCGGTTTATTATCCGCAAATGTGGCCGGGTAAACGATTTGTGCAATGGACGCGGATACCTGAAAAACATCTTTACCGGGCACCCGGGTCGTGTTTTGGGTTATTTGCACCGGTGCCGGATTGGTTACATTTTCGGCTGTGTAGTAATCGGGACGGTAGAACAATACCGCCAGCAGCAATAAAACCGCCAAAGCGGTAACAGCGCCAAGACCCCAGCGAACATGGTTCATACGCCTGTTAAAATTCAAAACGCCACCTCCCCTACATGGTGCCGATCTTGCGGCCCCTGACCACCAGCGGCCAATTGCCGATGTATCCGGTAATAAGCCCGATAATATTGGCGCCCCATACGGTAGCCCACCAAGTTAAGTTTTCTTCCTCCGGCATCACGGTTAAACCGCGCATTTGCATCAGCCACATAGCTCCCATCATGCCTATGCTGATGGCAGTCATGCTAAAAAAAACTGTCAGGGCGTTGTCACGTACAGTGTCCCGGTAGGCGGACGGCTCTTTTGACCTGAGCATTAAAGGCACAAAAATAAAAATATTAACCGCCAGCGCCGCCAGATACGACCATAAAATAGACTGGGTCATGGGGCTGCCCAGCCAAAATAACGGGCCTTCCAGTATAAATAACGGGAGGCCAAAATAGGCCAGCAAAAATGCCACGGTAACCATTGTGGACATACCAAACCCAACGGTTCCCAGTGTAGCTGACAATACTTGCACCCAAAGCGGGCGGGGAAATTCGCCCATCGCCACCTGGTGGTTATAGCCGCGGTAACATACATAATATGACCACAATCCAATCGGGCCTAATACCAGCATGACCAGCATCCAGGACAGTTTCATAAAGGGGCCTGCCTGGGTTAACCTGGTGGACAAATGAAACCAGGTCCAGGCGGCACAAGCCAGGGCAAGGGCAAACCACACCAGAGCCAGCGCATCAATGCCGCTGATACCCTGGTCACCCTGGTCCAGGTAGTCTCGCAATTCTTGAATAAAATCCACCCGGCCTTGAACGGCATAGGAGACATGCGATGGCTCGCCCAAAATCCAGGTATGATTAAACGGCCCCTCGGCCGGCGTAACCCACCAGTCCGGCGTGGTGGACCATAAAAATTTTTCCGTTTGTGCCGAGAGCCTATCCGCAGACGTATATAACAAAGGGCCGAAATTGGGACCGGAAAATAGCTGAACTCCGGCTAAAAACATACGCCAATCTTCATTCGTTGAACCCAGCAGGAAGTGGCGGGCCGCCTCGGCTGTATCCTGAGTGGCCTGCCAGCCAAAGCGGTTTGTTGCATCATAAAACCGGGCGAAGAATACTGCATGGGCTGCCGGGTCTTCCTCACCAATCCTGGTAACTTGTCCCCATTTCTGCAGCTCATTTACCACACTGTTGCTTACCTGGCTGGGGGGAGCTAAAACATATATGTTGTTGGAGGTAATTTCGTCAAGGGCCTTGCGTGTCGCATCCGATATCTTATCTCGTTCAACCAACAGCACCGGGGTGCCGCGGCGGGCCATCCAGGCAGCCGCAGGTAGTGCATATTTTACGTTGTCATCCCCAACAACAAGTAAATCCCGGCTTTTACTAGCGCCTGCTTTTAACAGCGTATCCCTTACAACTGCAACAGCTGCGAAAATATCCGGGCTGGACAGAACTAAAGTGCTGTGTCCTTCCTGCTGCAGTTCGTTTTCCAATGATAAAGTGTTTTCGCCAACCAGCAGCACATCAGCGCCGTCAAATTCGTTCAAACCGCTTGGCGACCATGTATTAATGCCGGTAACAACTTCATTAATCGAGGTCTCGGTAGGGTCAAATAAAATGACCGGCAGATTTAACGGCTCACCGCTGAAACTCTGGCAGGCCAAAGCCAGCGGCCAGGCATCCGCATCCACCACTACCACCGCATCCGGCTTAACACCGTCATACCGTTGCTTTAATACAAAGCGCTGCATGGAATGCCAGTCCTGTTCGGCCAACCTGGTTGTGTTGCCGGTATTAAGGTGCAGCCTTTCGATAACCCAGGGTATTTTCCCCGTGCTAAAAGCTTCTTTTACCGCCACAAGTGGGGCAAGGATTAAAAACAAGATTAAGGCCAGAGATAAATAAAGACCGAAACGTTTCATAATATCACCATTTTTATAATGCCCTGCTACACGAACACTATGCTTGGACACCCCACCCCTTATAATAAAAACAGTAATATTATGTAACACTACTAAAAACAAAGGAGGGTTCACATGACTGTCGGAAAAGAACTACACCAAGCTTTAGGCATGTTAAAAATGTCCAGCGGGCAATTTCAAACATTCGCCAATCGCACCCAGGACCCAATGGCCAAACAAATGTACATGGGTTTTACTAAAAAGTTGGACCAGATGGTGCAGGACCTGACCAATAGAGTTAATTATGTCGAGAGCCAGGAACCGCAATTTAAAATGGAAAACATGACTCAGGCGGCCTTTGAACAGCAGCAGGCGGCGCAGCAATCAATGCGCAAGGAATAAAATTATAGCCCGGATAACCCGGGCTATATAAAATATATGTCAATTTTAAGCAGAACCGAACGTATCAACGTTGTAGAGTGGAAGGTTGTAGGATGGTTTTTTTAAACCTTTAGCTGAACTTATTTCTAATGCCGGCAAATAAATAAAGAATATAAGCAACTGCCAAACCATAAGCGATATAGCTTATGATATGGAACAACACCCCTACGGCATTGTGGCGCATTTGGGGCGCGATGCCCATCATATCCACAACCAGCCCCATGCCCATCATCAGCATAAACCCCGCCAGGGCCAACCCCTTAAACCAGTAGAAATCATAACCCGCATATTTCATGAAATAAGCCAGCAGCACACCTCCCGCGGAGCCGACCACAAAGTGAACAAAGATACTTACCACAAATCCCGTCATTGTATTTATTTGGCTCGGGGTAAGGAAGATTTCCCCCGAAACCTGCATGGTTGTAGTATTAATAAACCCCAGGTTCATCCAGATTAAAGAAAGAATATGCAGAACTAACGTGCCCACTATTCCCGCCACCGCACCGGTCAAAAAAGTATCATTAGTTGCTTTTTTTACCAAACTTTTTGTTGAGTCTGTTTGTAATGTTTTATTTATGGCCGGGGCAAGCTCAGCCGCTGGTTCATAATCATAGCGTACCCGGATACTTTCAATATTGGCATTTTCATTGTCTAAAATTTGCTCTAAATCCTGGCGCTCCGGTATGGATTTATTCTCAACTATGTCCTTTTTATCTTTTTTCCGTGCACTTTTGTGTCGTAACCGAAAAACCATATAAATTCCCCTTTATAAATAATTGTTAATTTATGTTGCCCCTCCTTAATATTTTTAAACTGGTATTTCCGTAATCGGTTGTGACAAATTTGTTAAAGTTCTGAGAACGATTTGTGAAGATTTTTTAATAAGATTAACCTACGAATAAACATATTAATACCACAAAAGGGGGTAACTAATTATGATGGGATTTGGATTTGGTGACGGCATCAGTTCACTGCTGTGGAGTTTCTCTATGCTGTTATCGATGCTCCTGCCGGTGCTCATTATAGTAGGTGTGGTTTATTTGGTGCTGTGCCTGTTTGAACGGAGAAAAAAAGTGTCCGTTGGTGAAAATGATACACCGGAACCGCTGGTGATTTTGAAAAAAAGATACGCCAACGGCGAGATATCCAAAGAAGATTTCAGCAGTATGAAAGAGGATTTGCTTAGAGGTTGACCTTAAACGTAAGAATTAATTGCTTTTCTCTTAATCGATTTATCATTGTCAGCCATTTTTTTGCCGGGAATATTCCCGGCTTTTTACTTTTTCTAACCCATCCACTATGACAGCTGGTGGTTGCAGGAAATTGTCGAATTATGAAGAACATGCATTGGGAGTAAATCTTTACTACCAACTGAAAAACAATCTGATTAATTTCTTAAAATTATTTTTTCGGGGGCTTGGTTATGAAAATAAATCAAAGGAACAAAGGCAAGATATATGGTGCATTAACCGGATTGGCAGCGGCAGTTGTTTGCATCACTTTCTGCTACCTGTTGCCGTCAATGTGGCCAATTTATGTGTTGTCTTTGCTTTATATTCCCATTGGACTTTGGATTGGTTATACTTATGACCGTATCAACCACCTGGCCAGTTTTGATACGCTAACCGGTGCGGTCAACCGCAGAATGCTGATTCAGATGCTGCACAGGCACCTTGCGCATGCTGATAAAAGCGGTGCAATGCTATCTATAATATTTATTGACGTGGATAAGTTCAAGCAAATCAATGACCGGTACGGGCATGAGCAAGGGGACTACGCCTTGCAGATTATTTCCAACACAATTGCATCCAATGTCCGCTCCACCGATGTAGTCGGCCGTATTGGCGGGGACGAGTTTGTGATTTTATGTCCGGGTTTAACAAGAGCACAAAGCGCCGGCCTGGTACAGAGAATTAAAAAAACAGTTGCGCAGCAGGTCAACAAATATCCATTAGGCATCTCGGCAGGCATTTCGGTGTACCCGGAAGATGGGCAAACAGCGAATGTGTTATTGTGCCGGGCTGATGAAACCATGTACCGCAACAAAACTAAACAAGCTATACATAGATAACCAGCGCGGGTGAAAAAATAGCCTGAGAACGCCCTACAAGAACGAATGGAGGTTTGATATGAGAAAGTGGTGGTGGGCAGCGGCACTGGGCACACTTGTGTTAGGCTTAGTGATCGGTTCTATGGCCGGTCCCCGGTATTGGATGGGGGGCGGTTACGCCAAACCCGCACCGGTACCGGGCGCAGGCCCGGGTTACGGGCAGGGGCAAGGTTACATGATGGACTATATGCACGATTCCACCAATTGGGACGATATGGCTAATATGATGGGCTCACAGGAAAACCGACGCGCTATGGTGAATATTATGAGTTCCCCGCAAATGCGTCAGGCCATGATAGACGCGATGCAGCAGCCTGAAATGAGGCAGTCCATGATCGACATGATGCAAGACGCCAGGATGAGGCAAGCCATGTCACAGATTATGTCCACCCCCGAGGCGCGCAAGAATTTTATCGAGATGATGGCTCTCCCTGAAATGCAGCCGGTAATCAGGGATATGGCCGGTGATAACCGGTTACGCCCGGCTATGAAAGAGGCGATTAACACTAAAAATTAAGTGGCTTTGTTTAAAGACGTGCGAACATCAATAAAATCAAACATTAAAATTAGTAAGGCTGTTGACCTCCACGTCACAGCCTTATTACTTTGGCCAAAGATTACCCTAACCGCTGCACCAACATTATCCACTTTTTCTCTGGATTTCGATGACCGGCTTGTTTTTTTCTTTTACGGTTTGGGATGGCTGCGGTCATTAACACTATGCTTAATAAAATAATCAGTTAACACCCTCCAAAATCGCAGCGCGACTTCGAAAGGATAGATGCCAAGAGGAAGTAAGTTTCCGGGCCCGGAAAATGACCTTCCAAAAATATGGGTTGCAATTAAGGAGGCACATTAATGAAGAAGAATAAGTTTTTCCTTGCTCTAAGCACTGTAGCTCTGAGTGCTGCAATGGTTGGTGTTGCCAGCGCCGGTACTTTTGACAGCACACGTCAAACTGCACCCACGAAATCAGTCCAACATCAGGTTTATATGAACCAGCAAGATTCGGATGCGATGACTAAGGCAATGGACAGCAATCGGCATAAGTTACAGAATTCCGACGGCCGGAAAGCCGGGCAAGACACCGCCAAAGAAAAGGGTAAGCACAGCGATGCCGGTGTAAAAGGCAGCCAAGCCTCAAAAACGGGGCCCCAACTGATGGGTGACAAGACATCCGAGCAAATGGCAGAAATGCATAAACAAAACCAGGAGAAAATGAAAGAGATTTATCAGGATATGTCAAGGAATAACAAGATGGTTGGGCAGCATGAATCGATGTCCAATGCGACGGATGATATGCATCAGGCCGGCGCAAAAATGAAATCCGAAAAAGGTGGCATGATGAGAAGTTAAATATAACGGGTAGTCCAAAAGGGGTGAGCTGATCACCCCTTTTAAAATCCCGACTGACCTCGGGTAAAAAAGCGGGCGGTGAATGATCTTTGCAAAAGTTAAACTTTGCTTAAATGTTTACAAAAATGACACATAAACGAGACAAAATTGTTAAATTAAACTGCTAAAGTAAAGAAACCCTCCTTCAATAACGAGGGTTTTTAACTTTTTGGGAAGTGCCTACCCAAAAATCCGTTTTGCTCTCGATAAATATAATGGGGTTGATTAAGTTGTTTTTATTTAATTTAAATACTCTAATAACCAGCGCGCAGAAAGGGGACCCTCTATGTCGTGAGAAGCTGATTAAAAAGCATTATCACTTTATAGCCAAGATATGCTCAAAGGTTTGTAAAAGGTATCTAATTTGGGAAAACGATGATGAATTAAGCATTGGATTACTTGCGTTTAATGAAGC
>Ga0209643_1000426_pt1 | contig 80095 bp, 78 predicted proteins | sample AutmiccBRH37_all_FD_187383 | JGI IMG/M metagenome (GOLD analysis project Ga0209643, IMG submission 187383) | Deep subsurface microbial communities from Mt. Terri, Switzerland - Autotrophic microbial communities BRH/37_all (SPAdes) (version 2) | ecosystem: Environmental > Aquatic > Deep... | reverse complement strand
CATGTTCTGCAGGCTGAAAGATTGGCGGCGCATCGCAACGCGCTTTGAACGCAACATCATCAACTTCATGGCCGCAATAGTCCTTGCAGCCGCTGTCATCTGGTGGCTTTAATGAGTCCGGACCCTAATCTGCCGGGATAAAAAATCTGGCGGACCACCTCTGAGGGGCAGGCCAACAGTGCGCCGATGATGGTGGCGAAGACGATAATAATCTGCCCGATGAGGATGCGCGTTCCGGTCATTGTTCGCTCCTGAAGTCTGGTTGCAGGCTTCAGAAAGTTGCGTCGATACGCGGCGGAGCCTAGTTGAACGGGAGGTGATTTCCGACCACGGCGTACAAAGCCAGGTAATGCCGCAGCAATGCGCGACACCTCGCGTTCGCTATTCATCCCCGCTTGATGGTGCGATTCTGGGTTTCTGCTTGCTTCCCGCTTCGGATTTGGTTTGCATTCTAGGAATGCGCTTACGCTTTTGCGCGCGTATCGAAGGGCAACCAGTACCGTGTGCTTCTGCCGCCTCCGGTGATAACCAGGGCTTTCATTGCCGCCAATGCCTGAAGGTCGCGTGTTGCGGACGGTTTAGAGGTTTTCGCAATGGCGACGTACTTGTTTGCACTCATGCCGCCCTCGAACCCTCTGGGGCCTTCATCGAGCATGCGGCGGATGACGCGCATCTGACGCTCATTGAGCCTGTCCTTGAACGTGTCGAAGAACCTCACCTTTTGAAGCGTGAAATCGACCTGGTCCTCAGCATCCTGCTGTGCCTTGAGGCAGACGCTCAGGAAGTACCTGATCCAGTCTGTCACGTCATTCGTTCGCTGAGCCGCCTTCAGGGCATCATAGTAGGCGTTCCGATCCGACTCGATGGCTTTGGACAGGCTGAGCAGGACTGGCCGTCCGAGTCCCTGAGACAATGCTTTCTCTGAAATGGTTCGTCCAATGCGTCCATTTCCGTCTTCAAACGGATGAACGCTTTCAAAATAGAGGTGCGCAAGGGCGGACCGTATCGGCGCCTGTTTGATTGGCTTATCACTGTCCGGCGCCGTTGCGTTGAACCAATCGACGAACTGCGTCATCATTTTGGGTACGTCCGCAGATGGCGGCGCTTCATAGTGAACGGTCTCCCGCCCGATCGCGCCAGAAACGACCTGCATCGGTTCTTCATGCGCTCGCCAGGCGCCTACGGAGATCCTGCGGTTTCCGCGCATCAGCATCCGGTGCCAATCGAAGAGCATGTCTTGTGTAAGGGGTGAGGCAAATTCTCGTCTCACCGCGACCATCAGGTCGGCAATGCCGGCCGCTCGGGCATCGCGCGCGGGAGGCTCATCGGTCAGGCCCAGATTCCGCCGGATGGATGACATCACATCAGCGCGGCTGAGATACTCGCCTTCGATCTCGGATGTCTTTATGGCTTCCGAGACCATCACATCGATGAGTGTCTCGACTTGCGTCCCCTCGGGCAAAGCCTCAAGGACACCGCTGACACGTCCGATACGCCCTTCGAACGCCGTCAATTCGTCGAGAATTGCCGAGATGTCGTAGGTGAACTTCGTCCAATCGGGTTGCTGCCAATTATAGGTCATGAGCCGATTAGAACACATATTCGGCTCAACATCACGTAAATTTTGAGCCGAATATCGTAATTATTCGGCTCAAAGGTCCAAATCGGCTTGCTCATTCTCATTATGCACATGCGGCCGCCCCCGAGGCGAATCAGGCAATCCTGATTCGCCATCGCTCCCGACGACAGATGCCGGCACAATCTGATCGACGCGCCGCCAATAATGACTATCCGATCCATTTCGACAGCGACGAAGAATTGAGCGCTCATCGCGCCAAGTGGAGTGACGACTTCATCTATCTGTTTGAGCTCTCGGCAAGCGAAGAGGAAATCGTTCTGCGCATCCGGCAGTACTTGGACAGTGCAACACGCCGAATCCGCACGGCAAGCGAAGGAAGAGTTTCGCCTTTCAGCGGAATAGGCCGCGTTGCCGCTCCGGATCCATCGTCCAGCCAATACCCCGGCCTGTGCGTTCAATCGTCAGGTCCCGTCCGATTTGACGGCCAAGTGCGTCGCGCCATGGCACCAGCACAAACGATGACGTTGCGGCGAATTCGAACATTGTGCGTAGAGTGTCGTATTCCGCGCGTCCGCCAATTGTCGATTGTCTCGCCAAGGACGGCCCATGCGGAACGTCTTCTTCCCGGGTTCATATGATCAACCGTGCGGCCATTTCATGCACGAATTCGCGACTGTCGGCTTTATTATTCAAAGCTAGATAGGCCATCGATCCACCGACCAAATAGGAAGCTCTCAATCTTGCGTCGGGCGTGTGCCTTGCACTCAGTTCCTCAGACAGTCGCAGAATCAAAGCCTCACGAAACCTCGGCAACAATGCATCGCCGCGCCCGCCAGCCATGGCCTCGGCAAAAAAGTCGGGGGCCTCCGCAACGTGATCGACGAGCCAGTTCAATGTACCCAACGGTTCATCCTGTCGGAATGTCGGAAGGATGCTGACCATCAAATCGGAAAAGATCTGATCCAGCAGGTCTGATTTGGTGCGGTAGTGTTCATAGAATGAAGACCGCGCGACCCCGGCGCGGCGGCAAATCCCGGCAACTGTAATCCGGCCCCAGTCCCCTTGTTCCAGCAATCCCATAAGGGCCTGCTGTAGCACCGATCTGGTATGCGCCGCCCGCGGGTCTTCAGACACATCGCCTCCGGTCTGTCCGGAAGACGGCCTTCCTGTCTTTCTCGGTTCCATCTGTTTGTCTACCAAAGTCTCAGACACATGTCCGGAATCTTAGGGAACATTCTGATGAACGGCAACAGCCTCGCTCGCCGCCTTATACGCTGGGGCCTATATCCTGCTTCCTGGGCATGGATTGTATTCGGCCTCTGGTATTTCCTGCAGATGGAAGGCGACGAACGGCCCGCTTGGGTTCTGATCACGCTGCCGCTCTTGCTGACATATCTCGTGCTTGAGATGACCATTCCCATGGATAGGCGCTGGTCCATGACCTGGCGCAACCTACTGCCAGACATCATGTATATCGGCCTTTCCGGGGCCACCGTCGCGCTCGTATCAGCGGGGCTCGCGATGCTTTCGATCACGCTCTCGGGACAATCAAACGGGGTTGCTGCTGACTGGCCGCTCTGGATTCAGGTGCCGGTTCTGTTCCTCGTCTTCGAGTTTCTCAACTACCACATCCATCGCGCGATGCATGAGCTTCACGGCTCAGTTGGACAGGTCCTGTGGCGCATCCATGCGGCTCATCATCTGCCAGACCGTCTCTATCTGTTGATGCACGCGGTGTTGCATCCGTTCAACGCGGTGTTTGTCCAGGGGATCGCGATCATCCTGCCGATCTGGGCCCTGGGCTATGAACCCGAGGCTGTTCTGATCTTCCTTGTGGTCAACGCCTTTCACGGCATCATCAGCCATTTCAACGTCGATCTTCGCCTTGGCTGGGCCAATTATGTCTTCATCGGGCCCGAGGTGCATCGCTATCACCATTCCGCGAAGATGAGCGAGGCAGGAAACTACGGTGCGACGTTGACGATCTGGGACCAAATCTTCGGGACATTCGTATATCGACCCGGCAAGGTACCAGAGATGTTGGGAACCGATGAGGGGTCCGCTTTGCCAGACTATCGTCAAGTGGTGTCCGTCCTTTCCTTGCCGTTTCGTTACAAGAGCCGAGGCTAGACGGGCTGATCAGAACTGAACTTGGGCCGAACCAGGCGTCGCGGCAAGCAGCTGGGCCAAATGCCGGCATTTTTCCTTAGTGCCGTTCCGCGCCGCTTCTGGGGTGTATTGGAGGCGATCCTCAAGATTGCGCAAATCGCACAAGCGCAGCTTAGAAATGCATCATACTTGACTCAGTTTTAGAACGCTCATTATATAACAATCGTTATAAAAAGGGAAGCATCAATGGCCCGCCCTCGCGCATACGATCAGACCACTGTCCTGACAGCAGTCATGCACGCGTTCCGCCGCCGCGGATTCGCCGAAACGTCCGTTCGAGATCTTGAGGCGGCAGCCGGCGTGACATCCGGCAGCCTCTACAACAGCTACGGCGATAAACGGGGTCTCTTTCAGGCAGCAAGCGAGCACTATAACCGCACCGTACTCGCACGCCGTATCCGTGATCATGCGCCGGAGGGGTCCGGCATCGAGGGCCTCCGCCGACTGTTCCTGTCGCTTCTGCAAGAGCCTGACGGAGGCTCGGCAGGCTGTTTGATCACGAATGCGGCAATCGAGTTCGGGGGCACGGACCTGCCGAGCTTCGTGAACGACGGATTCGAAAATCTTCGCGACACGTTCGCAGACCGTCTCGGCGGCGCCCAGTCGGAAGCGGTTTCCTTGCTGGCGCTTTACCAGGGCGTCCTGGTCCTGGTCCGCGCCGGCTACGATACGCAGGAGCTTAGCAAGATGATCGCTGACTTTTTTGACACACTGGAGAAGCACCATGAGCGCTGAAGCCCTTTGGCAACGTTACGGAAAAATCTGGTCGTCCGAGCCCGCTCGGCGCAAAAGCGAGCTGCGGGAGTGCCTTGCGGATGACGCGACCTATTGCGATCCCGGCAGTGAATTATCCGGGCGCGAAGCATTGTCCGACTATATGGGCAGCTTTCAGGAACAGGTGCCCGGCGGGCGGTTCGAGATCCTTCAGGTGATCGATCACCACGACAGGTCTTTGGCCCGCTGGGCGCTCGTAAACGGCGAAGGCGCGACCCTGCAACTCGGCGCCAGTTTTGCCACACACGATGCCCAAGGCCGGCTCAAAGCCATTAGCGGATTCTTCCCACTGGCGGCATCAGAGACCGTGTGATGAGCGCACGGACACAATCCCAACAAGCACTCGCAGAGGGCTTCGCGGATCAGATCGAGGAGATCAGCGACATCACGGTGCACCGCTATTTCGCAGGTGCCGGATTGCGCGCCAACGGTGTGCAGTTCGGCTTCGTGATGAAAGGTGTTCTCTATTTCAAGGCAGACGAATTCAGCCGCAGAACGTTCGAAGCGCGAGATTGCGCGCCGTTTCGTTACCGCGGCGCGTCCGGCGATGTGACGGTCGCCGCCTATTACGAGGTGCCGGACGAAATTCTCGATGATCCGGAATATCTCTCAACCTGGGCCGCCGATGCGCTTCGGGCAGCGCGTTCCACACACAAAAAGGAGCGCGCTCGCGCATGAAACAGGTTCAATTCGAAAAGCCTGGGCGTCCGGGAGATGTGGCGATCTGCGTCGACGTGCCGGATCCAGTCATTTCTTCAGCTGATCAGGTGCTTGTGCGCGTGGACGCATTCCCGATTAACCCAGCCGATCTGTTGCTCTTCCGTGGTGTGTACCCACGCAATCCGGCGAATGGGGACGCGCTGGGCAATGAGGCGACCGGTATCGTCGAAGCGGTTGGCGCGAACGTCAGAAGCGTGGCTCCGGGTGATCGCGTCATTTCTCTTCGTACCAACAATTGGCGAGAACGCCTTTCGCTGAAAGAGACCGAGCTCATAAAGCTTGCTCCCGAGATCGGAATGGAAACAGCTGCGATTCTAAAGGTGAACCCAGCGACAGCTTTGCTGATGCTAAAGAGTTTCACCGACTTGTCGCCGGGCGACTGGGTGATACAGAACGCGGCAAATTCCGCTGTCGGTCGCGCGGTGATCGAAATCGCCGGGCGCCAAGGCATTCGAACATTGAACGTCGTCCGACGGGAAAACCTTGCCGACGATCTCCGTGCCCTTGGCGGCGATCACGTTATTGTCGAAAGCGACGATCTCGCCGAACGCGTGGCCGCGATAACGGGACAGAGCGGCCTAAAACTCGGAATCGACGCAGTCGGCGGGGCCGCCACGGGTCGGCTCGCGCAGGCGCTCGGACCCGCCGCAATGCTTGTCGTTTATGGCGCCATGAGCGGCCAGGCGATGCAGGCTGACGCTGGCCAGTTTGTTTTCAAGGACCTGCGTCTCCGTGGATTCTGGCTGACGAAATTCCTGGCTGAAGCCCCGCGTCAGACAGTCATCTCTCTCTACGAAACTCTGTCCGATCTGGCGCTGGATGGAGCGTTCAAACCCGAGATTTCTGGTCGTTTCAACGTATCGAACATTCAGGCGGCCCTGAACCACGCCGAAGAGACCATGGGACGCGGCAAGACGCTCGTCACATTCGATTGAACTCAATCCTGAAACCAACTGGCAAAGGAAATAACCTGCCATGACTTCGAAAAACGTACTTCTTTTTGTGACCTCCCATGGCAACCTCGGGACCACCGGTCACCAGACTGGCTTCTGGTATGAAGAACTCGCTGCGCCCTACTATGTATTCAAGGACGCAGGCTTCCATCCGGTTATCGTGACTCCGAAAGGGGGACGCCCACCGATAGACCCCGGCAGCGAGGGCGCCGATTTCCGAACGGCGAGCGTGGAACGCTTTGCGGCAGATTCTGAGGCACAATCGGCGCTCGGCAACTCCGTTCCTTTCAAGGACGCTCCGGCAGATCCGGCAGCTGTGTTTCTGGTCGGAGGCCACGGAACGATGTGGGACTTCCCGGAATGGTCCGGGCTGGCCCGCGCGCTTGAGGAGGCGGATCGCGGAGCAAAACCGGTGGGGGCCGTTTGTCATGGTGTTGCCGGGCTGCTCAGTTACCGCACGAATGGCCGACTTCCTTTTGTCGACCAAAAGAAGCTCACCGGATTCACCAATCAGGAAGAGGCCGCTGTGGGCCTGACCGCCGTGGTACCCTTTCTGCTGCAAACCAGGCTGGAGGAGGGCGGTGCATCGTTTTCCGAGGGCGGCGTATTTTCAGAGCACACCATCACGGATGGGCTTTTGGTGACCGGCCAGAATCCTGTGTCCTCCCGCAGGGCGGCCGAAGCGGTCCTGGATCTCCTCGGCGCGAAATGACCAGTCAGGAACATGCCCCGATGTCCGGGCTCGAAAGAGTCCGTACATCGGTCCCGTTCGGATTGGCGGCATCAAGAGTGTTGTTCGTCTGGCCTCCACGCCGGGCATCGACGGCAAGGTAATGGTCGCACTCGAATATGGGACCTGAAAGCACAGGAGTGGAGACCGGCACCATGAGTGAGATCAAGACAGGTTCAGTCCGAGCCAATGGCATCCGGTTCAGCTATCTCGAAATGGGCGACGGGCCACTCCTGCTACGCCTGCACGGTTTTGTCGGCATGGAGGCTTGCGCCACGGCGCACTATTGGTCCCGGGAGATCTCTGCCCTCGGGCATGAAGTGAAGCTGATACCGCCAGCTTATGTGAAGCCCTATGTCAAACGCGGGAGTAAGGCGGATGCCGAGGCGATCAGCGAGGCAGTGACGCGCCCGACGATGCGGTTTGTTCCGGTCAAGAGTGCTGATCGTCAGGCGGTTCTGGTGCTTCACCGCACGCGGGATCTGCTGATGCGCCAGCGCACCATGCTGCTCAATGCGGCCAGAGGCCATTTAGCCGAGTTTGGTATCATCGCGCCTCAGGGACCGAGCAAGGCCCTTGAACTGATCGCTCAGCTGCAGGAGGGCGCCCATGAAGACCTTCCTGATGTCGCTCGCACGGCGCTTCCGGGGATCGGTACACAACTTGATGCACTTGCCAGGCAGATACATGATCTGGAGCGCCAGCGTCTTGCCTGGCATCGGCAAGATGAGGTCAGCCGCAGGCTGGAGACCATCCCCGGTGTCGGGATCCTCACGGCGACGGCGCTCGCGGCCAGCGTGCCGGACCCGTCAGTGTTCCGGTCGGGCCGGCAGTTCGCGGCCTTCCTCGGTCTCACGCCGAGGCAAAACTCATCGGGTGGCAAGGACAAGCTCGGGCGTATCTCGAAGATGGGGGATGGCTACCTCCGGCGCCTTCTGGTGATCGGGGCTACATCTGTCATCCGAAGAGCGGATACAAATCCGTCAGCGACGGGCGCCTGGGTCAGGTCGCTCCTGGCAAGCAAGTCAAAGCGACTGACGACCGTGGCCATGGCGAACAAGACGGCGCGCATTGCCTGGGCCGTGATGGTGCGTGACGAGATCTATCGGGCGCCGATCATGGCATAGGAAACACGAATAGCGACAGCAGGGCGCTGTCGTTCCAGACTGTAAGGGCAGAATGTAAGTGATGATGATCAGTGTAGGGCCGTTACCGGGATACTCCGCGGTGGTGTCAGGGTGTCAAGAGCCCGATCGTCAGAAAGGAACCCGGCAGCGGACTTCATCAGGGCCAGCGGTCACATGCCGCGCAAACAGGCCGGATATATGACCGCATCCCTCAGATTATCACTCGCTCAAACTTTGTGCTTGCAGAACCGGGGCCGTCCACACATGACACCAACGCTCTTTGTCTAGCCACGCAGTTCATCTGCAAGCGTTCGCAGGGATGCAGCTTCGCCTTCGAGATCGGCAAAGGCGTAAGGGTTGAGGAACTGGCGCCCCCAGAACAAGTTGCGGTCAACTTCAGAAAACCCCGCCTCGGTGCATACTGCATCCCAGTTTTCCGCAATGACGCGCATCTGCGCTTCGATGATTTCGACCGCCTGCTTCTCGGCGGGGATATGGAAATGGTGTGCCGCCTTTAGGCAGGTACTCAGGCGGCTTAGATTGTCACCTTCATTGATGAGCATGGCTTGGCCTGCCTCTTGCCCGGCGCGCCCCTGCGGGCAGATGTCGTAGGCGGGGGTCAGGCTCAACATTTGCCCGTCCCAGAAGGCGGCATGGTTGCGGGCATGATCATCAGTGTTGCCACACAGGATGTTGAAGACCAGGCGGCCAAAAAGTTCGTGCAGCGTGTCCTGCGCATTGGTGAAGCGCTGACGGATGATTTCGGCGAGGTCCTGATAGCTGGCATAGCGTGCCATCATTTCATCAAGCCCGAGAATGGTCAGGGCAGAGACCATCGCCTTGCGCTGCCAGCCCGTTTCGACAGGCTCGCGGTCAAAGCGTTGGACCAGCAGCACATTCTTGCCTGAAGCCTGCGCCAGGGAGACCGGCGCAACATTCAATCCAGCAAGAGACGCCAGGCGCATGGCAATGAATTCGGCTTTGACGACACTGTAGAGGTCGTTTGAGGCGGAGAATTTGGCGACGAATTTCTTATCCCTGTCCGCGATCAACGCTTTAGGGCGCGCCCCGCCGATAGAGCTGCCATGGTGCAGGGCCTGATCGAGTTCGGGCGTGAGGGGGATGCCCTTTTCTACGCGCTCGGCCGATTGAAGCAATTCTTCCAAGCTGGCGTTTTGCGCCGAACGCGGAACGTATTTTGTTGCCGAGGTCTGGAAATCCAGCGCGCCGATGCGGTCTGAACCGGATTCCAGAAAGAAGGCGAGTTCCGCAAGGTCCTTGCTATCGAGGCTTTTGCCCTTCACTCCGAATTTTCGGTTGAGAATGACGCGCCGTCCCCACGCATCTGGGGCGGCGTCACGCAAGCACCCCGGTATGGTGAGGCCATCGAGCAAGGGCAGGGCGCCGGATTGTAGCGGCAGCTCCGGCAGGTAGATCGGGATGGCGCCTTCACGCTCAAGATAGGACTTACCGTAGTTGAAGACGAGTGTTGCCGGGCTACCTTCTGCATAGAGGCGTCCCGCCACAACTGGCTCGGTCTCGCCAGGCAGCCATATCCAGACATAAGCTTCGTCGTAGCGCTCAGAACTCATCTTTCACGCCTTTGCGGGAGGGTTTGTGGATGGCCTTGGGCATTAGCGCGAGCTTGTCGTCAATGCGGGCGATCTTGCCTGAGAGCCGTCCGTTGTCGGCATCGAAGAGATTAACTCCCACAAGGGTTGCGGCCTCGAACATAATGCCGGCCTCGACTTTGGGGTCACCGTTTTCGATGCGCCGGAGCGTGCCGCGCGATATGCCGGTTCGCTCGGCCAGTTCTTCCGCCGTCAGTCCGCGTTCGTCGCGGGCGAGCCGGATGAGTTTGCCAAGCAGGATTAGCGCTTCGCTTGTATGCCGGGAATAGGTTCTGTTCTTGATACGGGCCATCGGCTCAACTTGGTCTATCTATCGCCCATACCGCCATGATATGGGCTATCTATAAACCATTATCCGGATTTTGAGCGGAATGTCAAGAATTGGTTCTTCTATGGCCCATATGGGTTGCGTATGGGCCATAGAAGAACCAATTTTCTAACGCGTGAGCCTTGTGTCGTACAGGGCTCCACTCATCATACAGCTGGTCAAAGCTTCGGAATAAAGTTGTGTTGACCCTTTCCACCCAGTCTGGCGGGTGCGCAAAGTTGTCGTCATACGCATCAGTTCTTTGACGCCAGAGCCGGTAAGGCTGGTTGAATAGCCCCGCGTTTTCTAATGAAGTGCTTGGGTCTGGTGGTCCGGCCCTGGCGTTAAAATCCAGGGGCAAGTTGGACCTGGTCACCATGGCGCAAGCTTGAGTTATCGGTCCAGATAGAGCCGGTGTTTGCTTGCAACGGCCGTGGCAACAATCGGATCTACGCCGGCTTCGCTCGCGAATGTCTGCCAGTTTCGAACAGCTTGAGAGACCTGAGAGATAAGGTCATTTGCCTTGGCGGGTTTAATGCCCGCCTTGCCGGCAAAGGCGATAAGGTCTTCTGGTTCAAATTCGTCCCGCTTTTGGTTCACGCTCATCTGGTGCTGGTTTGTCCAGGCACCATCTTCGGTCCAGGCATAGGACACGTCGAAGGCAGGTGAGAGAGACCAGTCGCCCCGACGGTTCATCAGGTAGGCGATGTTCTTTACATGATCATCCTGATTGCGTGCGATGATGTTGAAGTAGGTGCGAAGGACCTGCTGCTCAAGTTCGGTACGCGGCAGGTTGAGGCGTTTCATGGCCTGAAGGGCCTGCTCGTATGAATAGCTGCCCGCCTGATTGTAATCATAGTGCGCCAGGGCACCGAGCGATTGCATGTGAATTTTGGCGCCTGTGGGCGTCCGGTCAAAGCGCCTGGTCATGAAATGGCTGCGGCCACCTTCATGATGGAGCCGGCATGGCGCCATTTCAATTCCGGCAGCGCCGGCCATTAGGTAATAGGCGTATTCGATCTTGCCGAACCCTTTGGGATCGGCGAGTTCGCGATCCTTGTTGTTGGAAACGCCGTCGAACTTCATCAGCCAGTACTCGAAACCGCTTCCGGCCTCGACTTGTCCAGACCGGAATGCGCCGGTCGCGGGATTCCAGGCCAGGATCGCCTTGGCCCGTGCGCCACCAGCGGACGTTCCGACCCGCAGGATATTCTCGATAACCTTCCGGTCATTCTCATTGCCACGGAAGACCCCACCCAGGTTTTCACGTTCGGTCAGGACACGGCTTGACAGCGCCACGAGGCGTTCAATGTCGACATCCTGCGATGCTGTCGGGGGGGCGCTGTGAGAAGGCTGGAATTCCAGTGCGCCCATGCCGCGTGTGCCGATATAGCAAAGGCGCTCCACGGGATGGAAGTCGTCCCGGGACCGGCCTTCCGAAGCCAGCCATTCATCGATGATGGCATTGCCGAACTTGTCAGGCAGGGCGTCGGCAAGCAGCCCGGGCAGGCCTTTGAAGGTTGTCCAGGCAAGCCCTGGGAATTCGTAGGGGGCTTCGCGCAATGGCATCACCAGGGGCGAAACTTCAATTCCGCTTTGGAGGAAGTCCGGATTGTACTGGAATACGCCGAGCCGGCGGTCCGCCACCCAGGTGACAGCGCCAATGATTGTTCCCCACAATTCGATTCTGGCAGTATCAACCATCGTCTGTCTCGTCGCCCCAGGTCCAGGCGCCCGCCGGGGACGGGCGGGACGTTGCCGGGCGCGCGCGCTGGCGCTCCTGACGGCTGGCGCCCAGCCGCTCCATTGGACGGACGGATGGATCGGGCAGGAAGGACGACAGTTGATCCTGCAACCCAAGAGCGATCATGACGCGTATCAGGGTATCAAAGGCCACACCGTCGCCCTTTTCGAGCCGACGCAAGGTCCGGACGCCGATGCCGGCTTCAGCTGCGAGATCGGCTTGCGTTCTGTTCTGGGTAAGCCGCAAGGCCTCAAGGCGTTCGCACAGGGCGCGCTCGATCTGTTCGCTGGTTGCAACCGAGAAGTCGATAGAATAGGTCATATGTGGCCGTTTTTCCAACAAATTGGACTTTATCGGCAATATATGTCCGGATAGTGAATGCGCAACACGCACTTACGTCTAATCGGCCATATATAGCTGATTGACGGCAGATTTCGCAAATAAGCGGCAAGATAAGACCGAATAAAATATGGGATAGCCAGCGGCGATTTAGGCGCGAAACGGGAAACCGCTATCGAACACCATGAGTTCACTCGTAGCCTGGGCTGAAATGCTTGGCTCTGGTGGTCCGGCCCTGGCGTTAAAATCCAGCGGCGTGCTGCGCGTCGGACCAGTCGAAATCGACACGGCCGGCCATATCGTGCGTGTCGGCGACCAGGACATCGCGCTGACGCTCACCGAATTTCGCCTGCTGGCACACATGGCGCGCAGCCCGACGCGGGTGTTCGCGCGCGGCGAACTCGTCGATGCCTGTATGCCCGGGTCGGACGCACTGGACCGCACGGTGGACAGCCACGTCAGCAAGCTGAGGCGGAAGCTGCAGCAGGCGGGCGCCCCCAATATGCCCGAAGGGGTGAGGGGCGTCGGCTCGGCGTATTCCAGTACAATCCGGACTTCCTCACGGATTCGAAGAGGACGCCTTCCGCCAGTTCGTCCGCGGCGGGCGATCCGCCGATGGCTCAGGTCTCGGCCTGTCTGTCGTTCGCGGGATATCCCGGGCCCATGGCGGCAACGTTACATACCGCCGCGACCGTGCGCGATCAGTATTCGAGATCACGCTTTCCCCGGACATACGGTAGGTGCGGGGCCGCATTGGTCTGGCACCACCTGTCTGACAGCCCCATCTCCGCAGTTTGCCTGAAGCGCATACTTGCACTGCCGCCTCGTTCTGATAATGAGAGCTATTCTCATTCGCAAAATGCCATCGCGGGGTGGTTCAGGAGATTGGCTAATATGGGTAATATGAGTTTGAAGAGCTTGCTGATAGCGAGCGGCGCGGTGGTGTGCCTGTCGATGCCGGCGTATGCGCAGGTCCAGGACGAAGAAACGACCGAGCTCGACACCGTGGTGGTCATCGGCCGCTATACGGTTGATCAGGAGATCGATACGGCCACAGGTCTTGGGTTGACCGTGCGGGAAACGCCGCAGTCAGTGACTGTTGTCACGCAACAACGTATCGAAGACCAGAATCTCGAAACAATCGCTGACGTGGTGCGCAACACAGCAGGCGTGTCGATCGTCGAGGTCGATGATGTACGCAATGTATTCAATGCACGGGGCTTTGAAGTCACCAATTATCAGATTGATGGTGTGCCTTTGTCCTGGAGCCTCGCCGGGGACTCTGCAGAAACGCTGGCCGACGTTTCGATCTATGAGCGCGTCGAACTGGTGCGCGGCGCAACCGGTCTGCTGACCGGCGCTGGTGACCCTTCCGCCTCGATCAACCTTGTCAGAAAACATGCTGATGCGCGCGAACTGGAAGCCTCTGTCACCGGCTCTTTCGGGAGCTGGGAAAACCGGCAGATTGCTGCAGACATCGCGTCGCCGCTGAACGAAAGCGGCACCATTCGCGGACGTTTCGTCGCGAAATATGAAGAAGGCGAGTCCTATATCGACTTGTTCGATTCCGACAAACAGGTCTTTTACGGCGTTATTGAAGCCGACCTGGGCGACTCATCCCTCGTCCGCGCCGGCGCCAGCCAGCAGAAGAACAATCCGACAGCGCCCCTCTGGGGCGCCTTGCCGACCTTCTACGACGACGGCAGCTTCACCGACCTGTCGCGCTCGCAAAGCACGTCGGCGAACTGGGCCTATTGGGATACGGTGAACACAAACTATTTCGTCAATGTGGATCATGAATTCTCCAATGGCTGGGATCTGCAATTCAATTACAACCGCCTGATCAACAGCGCCGATACCGAACTTCTTTATCTCTATGGCACGATCAATGAAGCCAGCGGCGCCGGGCTTTCGACATGGCCGTACAAGAGTGACGGCGAGAGTATTCAGGACAGCTTCGACCTGCATCTGAGCGGCGACTACACGCTGTTCGGACGCGATCATGAATTTACAGTGGGAGCGCTCCACAGCGTCCAGGATGCCGACACTTACGCCTATGCTGCGTCGGGTCCGAATGCCTACCTTCCGGCTACCAGCCTCTACGATTGGGACGGCAATTTCCCGCGTCCTGAATTTTCGAGTGTCGGCACGCATGACCAGGATATCAGTACCGAGCAAAACGGCTTCTTTGCTGCGACACGTATCAACGCCACAGATGCTCTGAACATTGTCGCGGGTGCCCGTGTTTCCTCATGGGAGCGCACAGGCACAGAGTATGGCGTGACTCAGGAATACAGTGCAGACGACGTCGTTATTCCATATCTGGGTGTGCTGTATGATCTTACGTCCAACCATCGTTTATATGCGAGCTACACAGAAATATTCCAGCCTCAAAACCTTCGTACGGAATCGGGCGCAACGTTGGATCCCATCTATGGCAATGCCTATGAAATCGGTCTCAAGAGTTCCTACTTCCAGGACGCACTGCAAACCTCTTTCGCCGTTTTCAGCATACAGCAGGACGGACTCGGCCAACCAACCGGTGGGGTTGTCGCCAACAGTGCACCACCTGAACAGGCCTATCGCGCCTCTGAGGGTGCCACCAGTCAGGGCTTTGAATTTGAAGTCCTTGGCCGCGTTACCGAAAACTGGAATCTGAGTCTCGGCTATAATCAGTTCGAAATCGAAGATGCGGACGGCAATGATGTGAATACGGACCAGCCGCGCAAGAGCCTGACTCTGTTCACAACTTACGGATTCGAGGGCGCATTGGATGGCCTGACTGTTGGCGGTGGCTTCAATTGGCAGGACGACATTTATTCCAATGCCACCAATCCGGTTACGTCCGAGCCAACGAGGATCGAGCAGGATGCCTATACGCTCGCGAACCTGATGGCGCGCTATGATTTCAACGATCACATAACGCTGCAAGCCAATGTCGAGAATCTGTTTGACGAGACATATTACAGCCAGATCAGCTATTTCAGCCAGTATCGCTACGGTGCGCCACGAAACTACACAGTGTCGCTGACCTATCGGTATTAGGCCAGAAGATGCCGATTATGGAATATACACTTCAGACATTGGGAGTCGTCGGTCAGGTTGCAGGGATCGCACTCATCTACCTGCACTGGCGCAAACGGTCGGGGCCAGGCGCCACAGGCCTGGTTGCAGGCTGGGCGCTTTTGCTGCTTGGCGCCCTTCCGTGGCTGTTCAATGTTTCGGTGGAGCGCGGTCTCGCCATCGCAATGCTCGCGCCAATGGTCGCGGGAATGCTCTTGTGCTTGCCGAATGGCCTGGCGGACATCAAAGGCTCCACCAAGGGACGAACTGCTAAAAATCAGGCGGCGCGGGAAGCCGTGCGCTCTGACACCAAAGGCATCTCGCCGGGGCGGCTGAGCCGAAATATTGCCCGCTGGGTCGGATCGCTGATTGTGGCTCCCGCATTCGCCATTGCTGTGATGGCGGCATGGCAGGCTTTCATGCCGGGCTCTGCGGTCAACCGCGCAAGCTTCAGTATCTTTGCACTGATTATTGCGTGGACGCTTGGCCTGCTTTGGCTGCTCGCCAGTGCGAGGCCCTGGCGGGTGGCGCTGATGACATGTTTTGGAGCTGTCGCGCTAGGTGGCGGCATCCTTATTCTGCCTTCTGCGGGAGTGGCCTGATGGCGCCGAGTTCAGGAAAGCCGATCTGGCCGCGCGTGCCCTCGGGATTCGTCAAGGGGCAGCTGCTCGCACACAAGCTTCTGGGGTTGACGCTCGCTGCCGTCATGTATCTGGTCTGCCTGACCGGGACAGTCGCGGTGTTCTACGCGGAGTTTGAGCGCTGGGAACAGCCGGGCATCCCCGAAATGACCCATGCCTCGCCTGAAGCGGTCGGCCGCGCCGTCGCCTTTGCGCGGGAACACATCTCCGCAGAAGGTGCTTCGCCAACCGATGTGTACGTCATAACACCCAGCCCGGAAATGCCGCGTCTCATAGTTGACTATGAGGAGGATGTTCTGGCGTTCGATGAGAACGGCGACTATGCGGGCTCTGGTGCACATGAGCTCACCCATTTCCTGACCGAGCTTCACTACGCGCTGCACCTGCCGTGGCAGATCGGCTTCATTGTCATCGGCATATTGGGTGTTCTGCTTGTTGCGCTGATCGTCGGAGGTGCGCTCGCCTTGCCGCGTATATTCCGGGATGCTTTCATGTTGCGCCTTGGCGGCAGCCGCAGGCTCTCCCGCGTAGACATTCACAACCGCCTTGCTGTCTGGGGACTGCCCTTTTATCTGGCGGTAGCCATATCGGGCGCAGTAATGGGGCTTGGCATGGTCGCGATCGCGGTTGCCGGTCCGGTCATGTTCTCGGGCGACAGCGGACGGGCGATGGCCACGCTCTATGGCGACCCGGCGGCACTCGCCGCGCAAGCGCATAGGGCAGGTCCGGCACCGGGCAGAGAACCGGAAGCCCGCATTGTGAGCGCATTGAAAAACCTGGCAATCGAACGACCCGGCAATCCACCGATTTACGTGGGGCTCAACCAATTTGGAACGGACGACGAAATACTGTCCATCGCTGCGGGTCATCCCGACCGGCTCATCTACGGTGAAACCTATCGCTTCGACAGCGCGGGTGGGCTGATGAGCACGGACGGCTACGCCGACGGCGAAGCAGGCAAACAGGTCCTTGCCAGCATGTTCCGCGTCCATGCCGGCGCGTTTGGCGGCATTGTGGTGAAGTGTATCTATCTCGCCCTGGGGCTCGGGTTGAGCTTCATTTGCACAACCGGTGTCGACATCTGGCTTGCAAAGGCTGCTTCACGTGGGCGCGACCATCCCGGAATACAATCTGCCTGGACAAGTTTCGTATGGGCCACGCCTGCGATGCTCGCAATGGCAGCATCGCTTTACATGCTCTGGCGTATTCCTCCTGAGCCTGTCTTCTGGACCGGATTGCTCGTCATCAGCCTTGGGGGCATCTGGGTGCCGCAGCAGCGGCTCCATTGGATCGCACCTCTGATTGCGGGTTTGGCAACTCTCGTCCTTCCGGTGGCGCATATTATCCGCTTCGACTCCGATGCAATGACAGTCTCCGGTGGCGCCGTGAATATCGGCTGGGTGATGACGGCTCTGATCCTGATCGTTTTGGGTCTGCGCAATAAAATCACAGCGGACAGGGGGCAATTGAGCGTGCTCGCCCAGTCCGGTCCCTGATATTCGCCGCAATTTCATCGGCTTTTTTACTGCTCATTGTAACTGCAGCCTGATCAGCCGGATCAGAGGTCTATCCCAGGGCGGACAGCTCAATCTGCTGCTGGCTGCTAAAACCTCCGCAATCCATTCACGGAGCGGACGCCGGCCCTGCGGGCGTTGGATTGGCAATCGCTTCTGGCGCCCCCGGAAGAGCTGCCTTGCATTAAGCCTCCAGAAACACTAACTGTCATATATGAAAATTAAAGACATATTGGCTTTCAAATATGACGACTAGAATAGCATCTCTCAGCGCTCGGCGGGCGCTCAAGTCACTCGGCGCGAACCTCAAGACCGCCCGGCTGAAACGGCGGATTTCCCTCAAGGATTTCGCCGAACGGATTGGCGTTTCGGAAAGCACCCTTATCCGGCTCGAAAAAGGCGATGAAGGGGTCAGCATCGGCGCGCTGACCATGGCCTGTCTCGTTCTCGGCGAACTCAGCCGGATATCGGATTTGCTCGACCCCGGATCGGACGACACCGGCCTGCTTATGGACAGGGAAGCGCTTCCCAAGCGGATCGATCGCAGGCGTGGCGACCGGCCATCCACCGTTCCTGCAATCGCGACGGACGAGGACGACGCCGGTGGAGTTGGCTTCTGATGCCCGAAGCCATCGTCGCGCTGGGCGAAAGCAAACGTATTGTCGGACGCCTGCGCTTCGAAGCTGACGGTCGGCGCCAGCATTCGCAGTTCGAATACGCACCCGAATGGCTGGCCGAACCGGACCGCTTCGCGCTCTCGCCTGCGCTTCCCTTGCGGACCGGCGGTTACTTCAATTCCGGACGGGACGATAAGACGTCCGCTTTGTCCGGGTGTTTCGCAGACGTCGCGCCAGACTCCTGGGGCAGAGCCCTCATGCGCAGGGCCCTTAGCGGCGGCCTCACCGAATTCGACTATCTCGTGCTTTCCGACGACAGGACCCGTCAGGGCGCCCTGCGCCTTCTCGGCGAAGACCTGGAACCTTTGTCGGCGCTCAACCCGCCCATTCCGCGGCTCGTCGAACTGGAAGAGCTGCGCGCCCTCGCACATCGCTTCGAACTCGACCCGGAGGGCGCAGAAGCCGAAGCGCGCGCCCTCGCTGGCGCCGGCGGTTCGCTTGGCGGCGCGCGGCCAAAAGCGAACATCGCCGAGCGTGACGGTCATCTCTGGATTGCGAAGTTTACGTCTGTCCAGGACACCAAGCCGGTCGAGCGGGCCGAGATTGCAACGCTCAGGCTTGCGCAGCGGTGCGGCCTGCGCGTTCCCGAAGCAAGGCTTGAACTCAAGGCGAGCGACAGTCCCATAGCACTCATTCGCCGGTTCGACCGTCGCGGTGCGACAAGAATTCCCTATATTTCGGCCCGCACGGCGCTCGACTGGCAAAGCGAGGAGGGGGCATTCTACACCGATATCGGCGATGTCATCCGGCAGATATCAGCAAAGCCGATCGATGACCTCCATGAACTCTGGCGCCGGATAGTCTTCACAATTCTTGTGTCTAACAAGGACGACCATTTGCAGAATCATGGGTTCCTCTATGCCGGTGGCGACCGATGGCGCTTGTCGCCTGCTTTCGACATCAACCCGTCTCCGTCACGTCAGCGCTTGCTTGAAACCGGGATCGCCGAGGGCGGATCGTTCGAAGCTTCGTTCGAGATTGCACTGGACGCTTGCGAATTCTTCGAGCTGAAGCGAGAGGATGCGCAGCGTCAAGCGAAGGACATGGCTGAGACGGTCTCCTTGAACTGGAAACAGGCCCTGCTTGATGAGGGCATGTCCGCGAACGAAGCGCGCGCTTACCAGGATGCGTTCGTCCATGGTGAGGCCGCACGCGCGATGGGGGGCTAAGCCGCGTCGCGGGCCCAGGCGAGGGTGCCATTGACGCGGGCAGACACGTCGCCGACATGGAGCGCGTCGAATCAGACCGGAACGTCCGTGTTCACCGGTAATCTCCGAGATCATAGCCCTCAGGCCCCCGCCCAGTGGGCGCCGTCTTGTCCGGCCGGTCCTGCAGGAGCTCGCCTGGCGCGACACGCAGGGCAGTGGCAATCCGGATCAGTGTTGTCAGACGCAGATCGCGCTTGCCTGTTTCGATCAGCGACAGGGCTGGCGCGCTAATGCCGGACAGGCGCGCGAGTTTATGCAGGTGAAGCCCGCGTTTGTCGCGGGTCCTGCGAATCCGGCCGCCAGTCTCGGTGAGCTGTGCATTTTATCGAATTCGGTAAATATGGAGCTGGAGGCGCTTCAGAGCGATGATTTTTACCGAAAGCGGTAAAACCGGCATGAGTGGGCGGGCGTTTTCGGGGGGGCATGCCTAATTCTGGTGACGAGACGTTGTTGCTAAGGCCAATCGGAATGCCAGAAAACTGTCTGGACGGGTTTCGGCTGATCATGTCAGCCTCAGAAAACGCCTCCGATATTTGTTCGTACAAGACGTTGAATATTCATTCGTAAAACGTGCGAAATCCTTGCTCCAAAAGGGAGCGCACGATCACCGCCGGGATGAGTGGTTTGAAGCAGCGCAACGCAACTTCCCATCGGGAATTGAATTCTGAGGAACGCGCCTGCATAGTTGGATCCGGGTGGGCCGGCGCGGCGATAAGGTTTTTCCAAAACCCGCGCCCCGTTGCCCATGCTTCGCGGTTTTCCGACGGCCCACCTAATTTTCAATAAAAGGTTGCAATCCGGATCGTGCGGGGTAGGATTCCTCCTAGTGTCCTTCCCGAAGGATGCTCGGGGCGTCGGAAACCCTGTCAGAGCATGACATCAGAAGTCCTGAGCAAGCGGCGTCATCGCGACCTCTTCGCTAAAGGATTCTGTCCGGCATCCAGGGCCAATCCGGGTTTGACCAGGGGGCGTCGGAAACCCCGATTGAAGCATGATGTCTGCCTGTTGCGCGCCTTTTGGTGTCTCGCTGCCGGAGCCTTGCCGATTCCATCCGACGCCAGGACGAGGAACGGAAATGGCAGGACAGATGACCCCGGCAGGCTTTGATCGCTCGGGACGCATAAAAGGCAGGTTTGCCAGGTGCGGCCATGTCTGATGCCAGCACGGGGCAAGGCGGGCCAGGGCTGGGGGCTGAGCCTTCCGGCGTAGAACGCGGTTACCCGGTCCGGAAGCCAGGGCCGGCAGGTTCTGCATCCCCCATAAATCCACATCCCACCGCCGCTGGTTTTGCCCAGATCTACCGCCAGACTTATGACCGGCTGCTGCGCTTCTGCCGGATGCGGATTTTGAATGATGCCGACGCCGAAGATCTCGTCCAGGAGGCATTCCTGTCTGTTCGCCGGGCCTATCCGGACAAGGACGGCGATGAGGTGCAGGCGCTGCTCTTTACGAGCCTGCGCAACCTGACACGCGATTACCTGAAATCCAGCCGTGTCCGTAGCCGTCAGGTCACATCCGAGATCAGCTCCCAGGGCGACACGCTTGCCTGCATGCGCACTGTGCCCCCGGAACAGAAACTGATCGACGCAGAAACACTCCAGCTTGTCATTGCCATTCTGGAAGCCGTGAAGCCTCGGCAAAAGCAGGCATTGCTCCTGCACCGGCTGGAACGCCTGACCCATGACGAGATCGCCGCGCGCCTTGAAGTATCGCCCCGAACTGTCAGAAATGATATTGCCGAGGCGCTGGCGGCGATCACGAAGGGCCTTGCCCGGGCTGAACGCAGCCGGCCAGGCAGGACCGGGTGAGCTTGAACCATGGGTGACAAGAAAGACTATGAGCGCAGGCTGGAGGCGGCCGCGCGCTGGCATACGGCCCTGCAGGATCCCGATGTGTCATTGGAGACATGGGATGCCTTTGATGCCTGGGAATCAGATTCCGTAAATGCTTCGGCGTTCCAGGACGTCCAGTCCGCTCTGAGCCTGGTCGACAGGAGCCTCCAGCAGGGCGCCAGAACCTTCGGCAGACCAAACCTGTCCAATCAGGCGACAGGCCCCCGCCCAGGTAAGGCAAAGCGCCTGGTGACCTGGGCGGTCGCGGCCCTTGCAGCCATTCTCGCGTTACCGACTGCGATCATCATCCTGCCGCTCTTCCGGGCTGACGCGCCTGTCGACACCTATCAGACGGCCCTTGGCGAGCAGCGCAGCATTGATCTCCCCGATGGGACGGTCATGACCCTCAATACGCGCACAAGCGCGGAGGTTCGCTATTCGAAATCACGCCGGATCGTCATGCTGCAATCTGGCGAGGCCCTGTTCGAGGTGACCCGGGATGGCCGGCCTTTTATCGTGAAAACGCGTGTCAGCCAGACCGAAGCTCTTGGAACCGAGTTCGATGTCTTCGCGGAAGGCGATGTGACTCGTGTGACGCTGCTGGAAGGCTCGGTTTCTGTTGACGCTTTTGCCTCTGAAGAGAAACGACGCGGCCTGTTCCAGGCGCCGCGCAAGCCGATCGGGACACATGTCCTGGTTCCGGGCGAGCAGCTCCTGATGGGCGGAAGCACTGACGTCTCGGTCAGGGCCGTCGATCCGGTTGCAGCATCGAGCTGGCGGTCGGGTATTCTCCAGTTCGACGATGCGCTGCTGGGCGATGTCGTCGCCGAACTGAACCGGTATTCTGAAACAAGATTGATCCTGGCAGACCCGGCGCTTGCGAATGAGCGACTAAGCGGCGCGTTTCCTGCCGGTGCGCAGGAAGCGTTTGCCGCCAATCTCCAATACATCCTGCCGGTTCGCACCGAACGGTCCGGGCAGGAGATCCTGCTGCTGCCCGATCCGGAACCCCGCCATTAAGCCGGCACACCTTTTCTGATCAAAGCGTTCGGCCGGGCTTTCCAGAACATCCGTTCCGGGATGAAGTGCCAGGCCGCGAGCGCCAGGAAAATTTGTCGCCCGGATGATCCAATTTCCTGCGGCCAGATATTTCTCTGCCAGTAATCCAAAAGCGCTCGTTGGTGGGAACAGACGCGCTGAAATCGTTCGCGTGTCCTCACCAATCTGTTCGGCAGGGGGAACAAGCATGAATTCGACAAGATATGATCGCCAGATTCTGATGCGGGCGGCTGCTATGGCGGTTGTCTTCGCAGCAGGCGCTGCAGAGGTTCAGGCAGACGAAGCAACAAAGGGGCAGGTCGTCGAATTCCAGATCGAGGCGACTTCGCTCGACGCCGCATTGCAGCAGTTCTCGGCCCAGTCGGGCGCGCCATTGCTCTTCTCCAAGGCACGGGTCTCCGGTCACGGGACAAAGGGTGTATCCGGACGTTTCGATCCCGGGACGGCGCTTGATCAATTGTTGAAAGGCACAGGGTTCAAAGCCGTCCGGGGTGAGGGGCAGGCCTTCCTTATTCGTGAGGAAGCCACGCAAGCTGAGGCCCCTTCACCTCCGGCGCCTGAACCGGAAAGGATTGAAAAGACACCTGTAACGCCGGAGCCGGATCCGGCAGACGCATACAGTGACACTTTGCGCGCTGAAAAGATAACCGTCACGGGCACCAGCCTGCGGGGAATTACACCTGAGAGTTCACCGCTGTTCATCTATGGGCGCGAGGACATTCTGAATTCCGGAGCGTCGACGACCGAGCAATTCATCCGGTCTCTGCCGCAAAATTTCGGGGGCGGGTCGACCGAATTCGCACCGGGCGGGCTGCCTGAGGATTTCAGTTCTGCGAAGAACAATACGCTTGGCACGGGCGGAAACCTGAGGGGGCTCGGATCCGGCGGGACACTCGTGCTTCTGAATGGAAACCGGGTCGCGCCAACGTCCACAGTTGGCGATTTCGTCGACCTTTCCATGATCCCGGTCTCGGCCCTTGAGCGTGTGGATGTCCTGACTGACGGGGCATCGGCCATCTATGGTGGCGATGCTGTCGCAGGCGTCATCAACTTCGTTCTGCGCGAAGATTTCGACGGCGCCGAAACCATGCTCCATTATGGCCGCGTCACGGATGGCGGCCTTGCAGAGACGCGCGCGAGCCAGACACTTGGCACGGCATGGGACAGTGGGAGCATTCTCGCTACGTATGAATATTTCGACCGGGGGAACCTGACCCTCGCCGACCGGCCGGACATTGCCGCGCCGACGCTCAACAGCGGGGTTGCGATCTCCGATCGGGACAGGTTCGACCTGCTTCCGGGCCAGAGACGCGATAGCGCACTCCTTGCCTTCAGTCAGGATCTCGCGCCCGGACTGAAACTCTCCGGTTCCGGGCTCTATTCTAGCCGTAAAGCCGAGAGCACAGCGATTCTGGCTGGGGCGACAAGCCTCCTTCAGACGTCCGGGTCGAAATCGGACACTCTGTCACTTGCGGGCGATCTCGCCTATGATCTGTCGACAAACTGGTCAGTGCGCTTGAAAGGCGCCTATAGCGAGATCCGCAATGATCAGGATTTCCTGCAGGCCCCTCTAACCGGCGCGTCTGGAACTTCCTATGAGGTCCGAACAAATTCGGATGTCTGGTCCCTTGACCTGCTCACCAATGGGACGCTGGCTCGCCTACCGGGCGGCGAGCTGAGTGTTGCCTTTGGCGCTCATTACCGCGAGGAGGGCCTCGAAAGCCGGGTTGCAGGATCTGCGCCCACGAGGGACGGGAATCGGCGGGTCGCGTCGGCCTATGCCGAACTCCTTGTGCCGGTTGTGGGGGCGGGCAATGCCGTGCCCGGGATCGAGCGGTTCGAACTCAGCCTGTCGGGGCGATTGGACGATTATTCCGATTTTGGAACGTCCTCCAATCCGAAGGTGGGCTTGCTGTGGTCGCCTGTTTCCGATCTCAATCTCCGGAGTTCCTACAGTACCTCGTTCGCCCCGCCGGCTCTGGGCTATGTTGGTGCGCTCGACCGCGGCGCGATCGTGGTGCCGTATGCCTACATGGCAGCCGCCTATGGTGTCGCCTTGCCGGACCCTTCGCTTGATGTCGATATGATGTTTGTGTCGGGGACGGGAGAGAACCTGCAGCCAGAAGAATCGCGGACCTTCACAGCGGGGCTGGATTACTCTCTGTCGCGCGGACCCCATGACTGGGCTGTGCATTCGACCTTTTACGACATCTCCTTCGATGGGCGCCTTGGCCAGTCACCCGTGCCGGGCGGCACCAGCTGGTATGTCGCCCCAAATATAGCCTGGGCCGATTCATCCGCCTTCCCGGACGGGACAATCGTCTTTTTTCCGGATGCGGACGAGGTCGCCGAGACGGCCGCCTCGCTGTCGCAGGCGCCGATCCTGTACCTTGGCGGGTCGCTGGAAAATGTCGGCATCATCAACAAGGTGAACCTTGTCCGCAATCTTGCCTCGACCAAGACGCGGGGGATCGACTTCCAGCTCGACTATTCCGTCGAGACAGACGCAGGCCGTTGGACGGCAGGGGTGAATGCCAACAAGATCCTGGACTTTACCCGTCAAGCATCGTCCACGACGCCCGAAGTCAGTGTGCTGGACACATTCCTGAACCCGGCCAGCTTGAAATTGCGGGCCAGCGCCGGCTTTGCCCGGGGCGGCTTTACCGGGAACCTGTTCGTCAACCATACAGGCAGCTACCGCACGGATACGACCGCAGCCTCCGAGCCGATTTCATCCTGGACGACAGCGGACGCAACCTTTTCCTATGCGTTCGATCCATCCGGGCACTCCTGGCTGAAAGGCGTGCAAACCACGCTCTCGGTCACAAACCTGTTCGACAAGGCCCCACCGGCGACCCCGACCCTCGGCGCCAACCTGGTCTCGGGCTACGATCCGGCGAATGCTTCGCCGGTCGGGCGGTTCGTCGCCGTTGAGCTTCGCAAGGCGTTCTGACCATGGGCCGGGAAACAGGATCGTGCCTGGTGCAAGCTTGGCGGGTCATGATCGCGGCCGTCCTTGCGGGGGCGTTAGGCCTGGTGGGCCTGGCGTCGGCCGGTGCAGCGCCCGAGGGGCTGGCGCAACACAAGATAAGCGTCGAGGACGTGCTAGGCCTTGCCGTCTATGGGCAAGCGCAGTTCAGCCCGGATGGCAAATGGCTCGCCTACAATGTCACCCCGCCTTATGACCATCTTGGGGACTATTCCTACTGGCTCTATGCTTATGGCCTCTCCGGTCACCAGCTCTGGGTCAAGGAGGTCGCAGCGGACGGGCCGCCGCGCCTCCAGCCCGGCCTTGATATCGACGCAACGAATTACCTGGCGGGCATTTCCCCTGACAGCCGCTGGGTTCTGGTGCTCGAGCACAAGGCCGGGCGTCTCCGCTTCGTCGGGTGCCAGCTTGGAAAGAACGACTGCGTCCGGTTCGACGGAGAGCCGGATTTCCGGGATGGCTATTTCACCCTGTTCAGCTGGAATGAGCGGATCGAGTGGGTGTCCGAGCATGCGTTCCTGATGCCGGTGCGGCCGGATGACCTTCCAGGTTCAGAGCGTCATGCTCGCGGTCTTATCGGTCAGATGCTCTGGCAGGACTGGAATGCAGCCTGGCGAGGGAAGGAGACGACCGCCTCTGAAATGTCCAGTACGGGGCGTGACCGGTCGGAGGACTGGGCTGAGGGCACGCTCATGGCGTTTGATCTTGCGGCGGGCACGGCGCGGCCCGTCGCAGCTGGGCGCCATGCCGCCCCGAAAGCCTCCCCGGACGGTCAATATGTTGCCGCCGCCCGCGTTGGGGAGCGGGTCCGTCCTCCCGCCGACGTGCCGCTCGAAACCGCGCTCACGCATCCAAGGTTCGACCGCCGGTATGCGTTCCGTGTCATTGACCGGGACAGCGGCGAAGCGCGGGACGCGGCGGTGCCGTATACGGTGGATCCCGGTTCGATTACTTGGTCAGCAAGGAGAGACCGGGTTTCCGTCTTCGGCTGGGCAAAAGGCAAGACGGTGGCGGATGGCGACTATTACGTGTTTGATGCCGCGACGCTGAAGCCTGTCCTCGCTGCGCATGACGGCCTGCAGCTTGCCGACCGGAACCTGACCCCGGACCCGGCAGGCTTTTCTGGCCCGGTTGCGGGGGCACTTCTGGATGACGGTCCGGTCGTTTATGCCCGGTCGGCTTCGGGCGGATCCTATGGTTGGTATGCGCTGTTGGAAGAAGGACCGAAACGCCTCACGAGCGGCCTCAAGGCGGTCTCCCCGCAATTGCTCGGCGCGGATGAAAATCACCTCACAGTGCTTTCCCCGGATGGGGTTTTCCGCACGGGATCTGACGGGAAGTCCCGGCGCCTGACACCCGCATTAGAGGAGGGGGCCTACGCTCCGCCCTACGAAATTGTCCCGGCACATAGCTGGTCGGGGGAGTTCCGGTTCAGCTCACAGGAAAGGCGTACACCGACAGACCCAGCCGCGCGCTCGGTCCTTGTGCGCAGCGCGGATGGCGCCGACCGCGCCGTCCGGTTCATTGGCCCCAGTTGGGGGAGCCGGGAAACCGGAAAGGTCGATATCGATCTCACAGATGCCCGCCTGCTCGCCGCCTCGGCATCCGCCTCCGCAGCGCTAGTGACGCGGCGAGCAGGAAGCGCGACAGAGCTCGTCCTGCTTCGGGAGGGCCGTCAATCCCAGCTGTTTGCGCGCATTAATGGCGGCCTGGACCAGACCCTGTCGGTCCCGGAAACAAGCCTGCACTACACGCTCTCGGATCCTAAGGGGGACCAACCCGACAGGACAGTGGAAGGCTGCCTGAGCTTGCCGCCGGATTACCGGCCCGGCCAGCGATACCCGGTCGTCCTGGACATCTATCCGATCGGGCTCCCGGGGCGTTGCACCCATGTACGGGACATGCCACGGCCGGAAGCGTTCGCCTCCGATCTCTGGACAAGCCGGGGGGCCATCTATTTTCGCCCGGCCATGCAGCTCGATTTTGCCCGGACGGCCGAGGCACCGATCGGCGGGATGCCGGACCTCGTCGAACAGGCAGCAAAGGCACTCGTCGAGCAGGGCTATGCCGACCCGGACCGGATCGTCCTGCTCGGCGTCAGCCAGGGCGCGGTGGCAGCATTATACATCGCTGCAAAGTCTGACCGGTTTGCGGCGGTGATCGCCATAAATGGGTGGGCGGACTATATCAGCCACTATTTTGGAGCGCGCGGCATCGCCACCTACCTGCATCTTGACCAGAATGGCGGCGACAATCGCTGGCGTTATGACTGTGTCGGCGAGGGCGCCCAGAACCGGTGCCCGTTCGGGTTCGGCGAAACACCATTCGAGGACCCATCTGCCTATGCGGCGACGAGTCCCGTCATCCTTGCCCCGGATATTGAGATCCCGGTCCTGCTTGTCCATTCGGACATGGACTATATCGGCATGACTCAATTCGACGAAATGTTCGGGGCCCTCTGCCGGGCGGGCAAGGAAGCCCGTTATGTCCGCTATTGGGGCGAAGGACATGGTCCTTCCAGCCCGGCCAATATCCGGGACATATGGAACCGGATGGACCGATTACTCCTGGAGTCCGGTATCCTGCGGGACGATGGGAAAGGATAGCTGGAAGGACATGGCCGCTGCAGGAGCGGACTAAAAACAAGCCAGACCGCGCTGGGCGCCTTGGAGGTCCATCTCCGGCACACGGCTGCGACACTGCTGCTGCAGGCCCCAAAAGGCAGTGCATGATCCAGTCGTCCTTTTCCACAAGGCCTGGATCGATGCCTTCGCGTCTCGCCGCGACGGCGATGAGGTCATTGAAGTCGGGCAGCTCATGCAACAGCATCACGCAGCCGCAAGCGGTTCGGCCAGGACAGGTTCAAGCAGCCGTCTTGCCCGCGCTGAACCGTAATCCCGGACCGCGCGTACAAGACGCGTCCGATCCATGCCTCCTGCGCGCTTTAGCGCCTTCGGCAGGACGGCTGCTTTGTCCTCCGGCAGCCGGTCGAGATTGTGCAGCAGGTCCACAAGCAGGAATTCCTCGCTGAGACCGGACGGCACAGATCCCCGCATCCGGAAATCATAAGGACGTCCATCCAGTTCGAAGCGTCCATGGCGTTTTCGGTTGTAGACCACCGGCTCGTTATAGAGTTGCGTCGTGCCGAGCCCGAGACTGTTATAAGCGTTCGGCAAGACCAGCAGGAAGCGGTCGTCCCCGAGAAAGCTCTCAACCAGTTTTTCCGGCCGCGCAGGCGCGGAACCGAAGCGGGTCTTCCGTGGCGCCATGTAAAGACCGGGGCCGACTTTCTCTAGGCGGCCTTCTTCGAGCAGCAGACGCAGATGGCGGTCGACCGCATTCGACCAGCGGGCAAGCTCCTTGCGCCGGTACACCTGTCCCGGACGCAGTCTTTTTTTCAGGGCGTTGAGCGCGGTCATCTGAGATTTCCTTCGCCGCCAATGTAGGGATGATGTTCCACATTCTGCAACATATCTTATTGAAAATTCATGCACTTCACTTAAAAAAATACCGCCCCGTATAATCCTAACGACCAGTATTCATTGGAAATATGAATATATCTTGGCTGTCGATTGCGGGGTTGAATAAGAACATTTTGGAATATTCGACTATGCTTGGGCGCAGCGAATGCCACCATTCCTGCAAACAGGGGGCGGCGGAGCGGGCGAACCGCTCCCGGATTACGGCCCGAGATGCTGGTTCCAGGCCCGCAACCACGCCTCGATCGTGTACCAGACCAACAGCCGTCGGCCCGTATGGGCGAGCTTGTACAAGTCCTTTGAAACCAGGGTATCAAGGTCGCTCGGGTGGATGAGCCCGGCCTTTTCCAAGGCGCCCCCCCGCAGGGCGCCGATGACCGTGTCGTGATTGGCTAAGAGGTAGTCCATGAAATAACCCGTCGATGTCCCTTTGGTCATGCGCCGCCGGATCCTTTCGGGAAGCAGGCCCTTGAAGGCCATTCGGGCGAGGCCCCGGTTCTCGCCGCCCAGGGTGAGCATGTAGGCTGGGATTTGCAGGCAGAGGCTGACCAGCGGCTGGGATATAAACGGATGGACAACATTATGTGTCCACGGACGGTCGAACTGTTCTCGCACTTGGACCATGTGCATGAGGTTGCAGGCCTGGTTGAACTTTGCCGGCGGGAGCCCTGCAGGATCCTGCATCCAGGATGGTAAGTCTGTCATCGAACGGTCAGGGCTCCCGGCGCGGCGCGCGGCAATCGCGCGAGCTAGGTCGCTTTGCCCGCTGCGCGCCACCAGGCGTGGCAAGCAGGTTGCCAGAACGGACCAGGCCGAACGGCCTGAGAGCCTTGCCGCATTGAGCAGTTCCTCTCCGGTGCGGGCATTGATGCCTTCCAGTGTCAGGAAATCGCAGAAGCCAAGCGGGCTCTTGTCGGCGAGGAAGAGGTGGTCACCGCCTTGGCCGGTAAAGGTCGCATCGGCAATCGGGAGGTCGGCTGCAGCGCGCGGCCCGGAAAGGTCCATGCCGATAAATTGTCTATGGGGACGCGCGGAAAGGGGATGGCTGCCAGCGGGCGGGACAGGCCGCGCCGGGTCAAGCTGGATTCCCTTGTATGGCATGTCGGCATGGGCCGCAGCCTCGCGTGCGTAGCCAGCCTCCGGCGGATCGCCCGACTGGAGGCATTGATGAACGGCAATCGTGGCTTGCGATCCGTTCACGCGGGCAAGGAGGCCGCACAGGGCAGAGGAATCAAACCCGCCCGACAGGTCGACATGGACCGGGTCGAACAGCCGGCTCCAGCTCGCGACCACACCTTGTGCCGTTTGCCTGAGCATTTCGGCAGCCTCTTCCGGGCGCGCCCGCAATGGCCTTTCTGCGATGGTCCTGGGATCCCAGACCTGTTCGGTGACACAGGTGCCAGCGGTTAGGAAGAGGCCCTCGCCGCCAAGGAGCTCGCGCACCTCATTGAAGCCTGTTTCCCCGGTCTGGAGCCGGTCATAGGCAAGCAAGCGTGCCAGGAAGCCAAGGTTTAGGGTGAACTGGCGCGTGTCGATAAAGGGGCAGCGTTCGAGGTGCGAGAAGGCAAGGGTGACCCCGTCTTGCTGGGTGTAGTAGCATGGCAGGGAGGAGGTGGGATCGCAGGTGATGGACATGTTGGCGCCGGACGCGACGAGGCCGACATAGCTGCCCCAGCCATCGGTGAGAAGCGACCGGCCGCCTGAGTCCAGCATGCGCGCGGCGTCCAGCCCGTCGAGCGTCGTGATGCGTGCCATACCCGCGCCGGAGAGCGCTGGCTTGAAGAATGTCCCGAAGATTGCAGCCGACCCAGAATGGGATTGGGGGCATTCAACCGGCACGATGGATGCCGTCGCCTGGTCGATTGACAGGTCCGCAAGAAAAAGTCCCGGAGCGTCGAGGCAGCTGGCCTCATGGCCTGGCTCGACAAGAAGGCGCGACCGGATCCTGCGGGCGGCTTCGGCCGCATCCGGATCATCTGAGTTCCAGAGCATGGCGAAGAAGGATCGCATGGCCGTTGTCCTCAGGCACACAGGATGGGTTGGAATTCCTGGACCGTGTCGAGGTGCTCGTTGAGGACGTGGCCGTCCTGTTCAACCCAGCAATGCGCGGCGAAGGGCGAAAGCCGGATCCCGAAAATCCAGTCGGCGGCCACGCCCGCGCTGGCAAGGTAGCGGATCAGCAGGTAACTCCGGAACAGGCAGGCATCGTGCAAGGTGATGAAATAGGGCGCGAGCGCATGGAAGGTCCCGGCGAGGCGGCAGGCTTCATCGGGACTTTCGCAGGGAGGAAGGGGCGCCCTCCACTGGCGGGCCGTGTCGAGGAGCGACTGGATCTTGCGGTTGCGCTGGAAGGGCGCGCAGGCAGCCCAGGCTGACAAAAAGCGCGCTGTGTCGCGAAGCGTGGCCCGCGGCCTGGTTGTTGCGTCAAACACCGACGCGGTGGGGGCTGGGTGAGCGCACGGGGCGATGACGTTGCCCGCCCCTTGTGCCTTGGTGAAGATCCCAGACAGGATGAGTTCGTCCCGGAAGGCGGAAACCTTGGGCGGCAGGCTCTCGCCCGCTTGTGTGCGGGCAATTTCACGGAACAAACCTGCTTGATCGTCCTTGAGGCAAAAATAGCGGTCCCGGGCAGCATCCAGGAAGACAAGCGTGCCAGAATGGCAGCAATACGAGAGGCTTGGATGAAGTCGGGTGTCGGCAGGCATGAGTTGCCTCGAGAGGTGGAGGGACGCGGACCCTGCCGCGCCCTTCCGATGGTCCGGGTTCAGACGATCTGCCGGGTGAACGGCAGTTCGCCGTTTTCCTGGGCGAGTCCGAACGAACCGCGCGTTTCTTCCGAGACGGAACCGAGTTCAACGGGCTCGAATTCTTCCGGGATCAGCTTTTCCTGTTTCATTGAGAGTCTCCTTTTGGTCCTGTCGTCACCTTGTTGGTGACCTAGGGAGGATGCGCTCATCATTTTCGAGAGTCAACCAAAAATTGAAAAGTAAAGCGCGTAATAGTGGGGTGTCCGTGTGCGGCAGGGTTTCCCTTAGGCCTGGCTGTTGCCATGTGGCGGCGCAGCGGAGAATAGGGAAAGCTCACCCATAGGGATGGGAGATTGTGAGAGGAGCGCCCTTGCCTTGTCCCTGTCACCGGTCAGGAGCGCCTTGCGCGCCCGGGCAACAGAATAGTAAGCGCGGGCATACGGATCGACCTGGTAGAGCGCGGGAGAGCTGATCGCGGAGGCAAAGCCGGGATCTGGGTCTTGCCAGCCCTGGCCATAGGTCTGGCGCAGGTAAGAGCTCGGATCTTCCGGTACTTGCCAGGCCTTACCGGCAAGGTGGGCATCGGCCAGGCCAAACCGGTCATACCTCCATTGGATGTCGCCTGGATGGTCGCCGACCCCGCACGTTACGTGCCCATCATCCGTGGTATCATGCAGAAAGATATCGATGCCGGTCCCCTTATAGAGGATGGCATAGTAGCGCTCGCCGGGCCGGGCATCGCGGCGAAGGAACAAGTCCGGATGTGTCCGGACCAATCCGGCAATGTCTGGCGTTCCCGCCCTGGACCGGAAAACCCCGATATCCACATCCCGGTCACTGGTGAGGAGCGCGCCATCACGCACCAAGCCGAGCAGGGTGCCTGCCACAAGGAAGAAGCGGATCCCTCGGGCGCGGAGGATGGCTGAGATACCCTCCAGGGCGAGCATGGCGGCGACGGTATCGAATAGCTGCGCCGGGCGCGGTGGCGGGATATCTTCCGGTGTCAGCAGGTCGAGCGCCCGGGCCTTATGGAAGAACGCCTCGCGGAAGGCACCAGCTTGGTAATGGGCATCCGCAAGCCTGTTGCAGGCATCTGCGGGCGTCCTGAACCGGGCGGCATTCAATGTAATGAATTCCCGTGCATCTTCATGTCGGTGCGCTTGGACGAGGCTGTCGGCGCAAACCGGCAAGAGCTGGGCCGGTGCTGCCGGGCCTGCGCACAGCCTTGCGAGGATGACCGCAGCTTGGTCGATTGCGACCAAACGTTCCCCCTCGTCGTCGGTAATGTCGGCGATCGATTGCCACGCCTTCCACGCGTCAGGGTCTTGCGCGGCCATCGCGCGAAAAGCCGTCAGGGCGCCAAACCGGTCCCCGAGCGCATGGAGTGCCAGGCCCTTGCCATGCAGGGCGGCGCTACATGCAGGTTCGACTGCCAATGCCTTGCCGAAACGTTCGAGCGCTGAGGCGGCATCGCCCGTCCTCAGGAAAGCGGTGGCCACGGCCTGGAGCGTGGAAAGGTGCGTCGGGCGCAAGCTTTCGGCCCGGCGAAGAAACTCCAGTCCTTCGGCAGGGGTGCCCTTGTTCATCAAGGTCAAGCCGGCGCGCATACAATGCTCCCAACGCGTGCCTGGCTCAACTGTACCAGGCGGGCTTGCAGGTGGGTTGGCGGCAGGCGGTCCTTGGGGGCGACGGGACATAGAGGGCTCCAGTGAATCTTGTTTCCTGTCTCGCGACAGCGCTCTTTCCGGAGCCCGGGTCGCTCGTCTCCGGGGCCGCCTCATCTGAGGCGGAGCGTCACGGGCCTTGCCAGAAAGCTTGCGCCAAAAAATATTATAGGTAGAATTAGAAAACAACCTAAGATTCAATCTTGGGGCGACGTGGAGTGGGTCTCGCGCCCTTCGGTAAAAAGAGTGTCTGGCGGACCCGTGGAGTCCTCGCATGCGCGATTATGATGGATCTTCAGTCCTTGCCGCGATCCGCTCGGTCCAGGCGACGCGAGCCGTGGAGGAGGCAATCGGCATTCTGGCCGAGTTTATAGGGCGGTACGGATTTGAGCGGATCTTCCTGGGCCAGTTGGTCAATCCCGCCAACGTGCCCTTGAAGGACATCCTCTATGTTTCCGACTGGCCGCACGAGCTCAAGGCGCACCGGCAGAACCAAATGGCGATCCTGCATGACCCGGTCGCCATCTGCGCCCTACGGTCCAAGCGCCCGTTCAGTTGGGCCGAGGCCCGTGAACATGCCTCAAGGGCCGGCAGGATGGTCGTGGACATGGTCCATGATTATGGCCTTCGCGAAGGCATGATGTTCCCGATGCATGCTCTCCACAGTGTCAGTGGCGGTGTCTCACTCGGCACGAGCAAGAAACTTGACCTTACACCGACACATATCGCCGAGCTCGAGATCGTCTGCCAGGCTGTGTATTACCACCTCGAAGCGATGCTCGGGCCATTCCCCTACCAGATAGTCGCTGAGCTCACGTGCCGGGAAACTGAGTGCGTGCAGTTCGCAGCGGCCGGCAAGTCTAATTGGGAAATCGCCCAGATCCTCGGGATTAAGGAAGACACGGTCAAGAAGACCCTGCGCCGGGCCAGCGACAAGCTCGATGCCGTGAACCGGGCACATCTCGTTGCCACAGCGATCGCAAAAAGCCAGATTTTTCCTTAACGGGCCGTTGATCAGGAGGCCTAGGATGACGGAACTGGGATACGCCATGAACAAAGGGTGCGGGCTTTCGACAAGGCGGTCCCGGTTGCCTCAATCTTCTTGTTGAGGAGTCTCTTATCGCATTGATCTTGGAAAGATTATCCCACGTAGAGGGATATGTGAAATATGCGGGATAAACACTACGGTCGCTGACCGGGCCCATCACCACCCAGAGCATTTCACTCGACGTCCATTCGGCCTGTCGATATGCTACCCTACAAAGAAACGTATAATTCAGGAGGGCGCGTCGAAGATGGCAAAACCGAAACCGGCGAGGAAATTCAAGCACACATCCCGCGCCCCCAATGACGCCGACCGGACCGTCGGAGAGAATGTCCGAAACTTCCGCCTGGAGAGAGGCCTGACCCTGGCAGACCTCGGAAGCTCCCTTGGGATTACCCACCAGCAACTCCAGAAATATGAAACCGGCACCAATCGGGTCAGCGCAGGCATGCTGTTCAGTTTGAACGAAGTCTTGTGCGTGCCGGTAGAGAGCCTGTTCCAGGACGGCTCTGCGCCGAAGAAAAAAGTCGAAGGCTCCGCCAGCGATGACTTGCGCCGGGAATGCCGTTTCTGGGTGGAGAAGGCACAGTCTGCCAGGACACTGAAGGACATGGCCAGGATCCTGAAAGCCTTGTCGACTGCGCCCTGACATCGGCCGGTTCGCGAACATGCGAATTTCGCAGGGACTTTCACAGGCCCCATGAGAAGGCCGGTCATCTGGTCCCAGGGGATATGCCTGCCCGGAGGCTTGCCAGTGCAGTGGCTCTCCTCCCATATCTTCAGGCCGACTGGGATGCTCGTAAGCGAAGACACTCCTGGTCGTTGACCCTCCGCGAAGTTGCCTGAAAACCTTAAATTGCGCGCAAAGCGGAATTTACCCCTGATTGGCCCCTTTTGCTCAACCAAAGGCGGTAAATTCTCGGGATTCAAGACAAATTATTGCGCGCTAGTCATGAAGAATCTAGTCTCTGGCCATTCCAGCGGAGCCTATTCATGCGTGACTATAATGGCTCCAAAGTTCTTGAAGCAATCCGCGCGGTTCAGGTCACTGAGACTGCGAATGAGACGATTTCCGAGCTGTCCCGCTTCATCGAACAATACGGGCTCGAACGTATCTTTTTAGGTCAGCTGGTAAACCCGGCAAATGTTCCCATCAAGGATATCCTCTATGTCTCGGACTGGCCGGAAGAGCTGAAAGAGCACCGGCGTAGCCAGATGGCGATCCTGCACGATCCGATCGCCATATGTGCCCTGAGATCGAAGCGGCCCTTCAGCTGGGCTGAAGCGCGTGAACACGCTTCCCGGGCCGGCAGGATGGTTGTCGACATGGTGCATGATTACGGCATCACGGATGGCATCATGTTTCCGATGCATGCCCTGCACAGCGTGTCTGGCGGTGTGTCGCTCGGAGGCGGCAACAAGTTGAGTCTCTCGCAGACACAAATCGCTGAACTCGAGATCGTCTGCCAGACTGTCTATTACCATCTCGAAAACATGCTCGGGCCTTTCCCGTACCAGAAGGTTGCCGAACTGACCCACCGGGAAACCCAATGCGTCCAGTTCGCTGCGGCCGGTAAGTCCAATTGGGAAATCGCCCAGATCCTCGGCATCCAGGAAGACACGGTCAAGAAAACGCTGCGCCGGGCCAGCGACAAGATGCAGACCGTAAACCGGGCTCACCTCGTGGCGACCGCGATCGCGAAAAGCCAGATATTTCCCTGATCAAGTCCCCGAAAGGGGACATTACCCGAAGGTCCATCAGAACGAGACTTGCGCCTGAATTGCAGGAGCAGGGTGCATGTTCAAGATCATCACAGCCGGGAACCGGGAGGCGTATAGGGACGTGCTCGATGAGATGTTCCGGATGCGCTACCGCATTGTCGTGGACGAATGGGGGTGGGACATCCCGGGTATCCAGAAAGGCTATGACAAGGATCAGTTTGATACCGACGAGACGATTTACGTCGTCGTGCTGGCTGACAATGGCGAGGTTGTCGCAAGCTCACGCATGAACCCGACGACCGGTCCCCATATGCTGAGTGAGCTGTTTGCAGACTATTGCGACCTGCAGCCCTACCCGGTCGCTGGGGATGTCTGGGAATGCTCGCGGTTCGTGACCGACCGGTCTCTCATGTCCGATCCGGTGGAGGATTTTCGGATACGTTGCCGGTTGGGGCTCGGACTGACGGTCTTCTGCCTCGACAATGGCATTACCCGTCTCAGCTGGCTGACACATCAGAAGTTCTACAACCTCGTTCAGCGGGTCTGGAAAACCGAGCCGCTTGGCCTGCCAAAGCGCGAGGGCGATAATTGGGCCTGGATCCCGGCCGTCTCCCAGATCGACAAGGAAACGCTCGACCTCCAAATGGATCGCTATCGCGATGCCGAAGCGATTGTCGCCCAATACATGGCGCCAAAATACAAAGCTTCAGCCGGGAGGATCGCATGATCCAGGATCGACTGAAGCACCTGACGCCAGAGGCACGCGAGGCGTTCGAGACCGACGGTGTCGTCTGCCTGAGACATGTCCTGACGAGCAGGGAGTTGGACCATCTCAGGAACGCTGTTGCGCGTCAGATGGAGGGCCTCAGGACATCGAAGACCGGTTATGATTTTGAGGAACTCGCCCGTCAGGTCTGGGACCCGGAACGCCCGGTCGATACCGGCGCAGCCGAGCGGTTCGACATGAAGATGATGAAGGAGATTGTCCGCAGCGACGAGGCTGCGCGCCCGCTGCTGGAGGAGGATGCATCGTCCGAGACCGGACTGTTCTTCTATGACGTGGCCGCCTGGAAATCCGATCGGGGCGTGCGGGAAGTCGCCTTCGATTCACAGCTACCCGGACTCGTCGCAAACCTGCTTGGATCCCGGTATCTCAATTTCTGGGAGGACACGACCTTCGTGAAGGCGCCGCATACCCGCCAGAAGACCGCCTTCCATCAGGATCTTGCCTATTTTCAGATCGAAGGCGATCAGTGTGTCATCGTCTGGATCCCGCTCGACCCGGCCACACTGGAAAGCGGTGTGATGCAATATGTCCGCGGCTCTCATAAATGGGGCGAGACCTATGCGCCGAATGTGTTTGTGTCCCAGACCCCGATCCGGTCTTCGCCGGAAAACCGTTGCCCGGACATCGAAGCGAACCCAGGCAATTTCGACATTGTCTCTTTTGATGTCCAGCCAGGCGATGTCATCATCCATCATGTAAAGACCGTCCATGGGGCCGGCGGAAACCGGTCCGACCAATGGCGCCGGGCCGTCTCATTCCGCTATTGCGGGGACGAGGTCCGCTACCTCGACCGTGCAGGCGCAATCCAGCAAGTCGGTGTTTCGCGGGACTTGGAAGATGGAGACCGCCTGTTTTCTGCAGATTATCCGGTCGTATGGCCGAAACCTTGGCCGGGGCTGGGCCTCGCGGATGCCTATGACCTGCTTGGCCCCGGCGCCAAGGGGCGGCCTGCCTCGTGTCCCTAGCCTCTTGGACCAGCCTGTCCCGGAAGGCCTATGCTTCGTTGCGGGCAATCAAGGCTTCGAGGCGCGCCACGATCGCGACAGAGACAATGGCAGTCAGTGCCCACCCGACGAGGCGGGCAAGGCCAAAGTACCAAGGCCCGAACCATTGCCAAATGGGGGTGAGCCTTGCAAGGAGCCAACGGCCAAGGGCCGCCTGGCCCATCCATTCCAAGATGTCGCCCTTTACGGGCGCCAAGCCGTTCGTCGTAACCGTCCAGTGTTTTTCTTGCCCGAGGTCAACCAAGGGCAGCGATGCATCGATGGAATACAAGAAGGGGCTGAACTCCGGCGCTGCGACAACAAAATCCGTATTCTCGCAAGGAGGGGCTGCCTTGAACACATGCGCTGGGCCCATGCTGACACAGGCGGGCAGTTGCCTCGAGACGCCTCCCCGTTTTCCAGCCGTTGTCGCGACCAGCGAGCCGAAAATGACCAAGATCCACAACAGCATGACCAACCTCATCGGCCGGTAGCCGTACTCCATGGCAAGGTCGGCAGCCTTGAGCGCGGCGATCAAGGGCAAGTCACGTCGCCGGGATAGCATTTTCCGGCGAAGGCGAAGGCGCTCCAATTCTACAGTATTGGCCGCGCGGATACGACCGGCCACCCGAAGGGATTCGGCCGCGTGTATGAAGGGTTGGAACGGATAGAGCGTGGCGTTCTGCCGGCCAGTGTTAAGCCTCCTACGCTGGAGCATGAGCCAATCGGTTGCGCGGATCACAGACCTGTTGGCCGGTGGTTGCGTGACGCTGCTCACGAGCAGGAGCGCGAACCAGGGCAGGAACGTCACGACAACCAAGAAACTGTTCACAGGCCCGGCAGCCTGCATGAGCTGCTCCAACCAATCCAAGTTGAGAAGTGCGACAAAAGACAGGATGGCCGCCAAGAAGGCCCAAATGCTGAGGTTAAAGCTGTTTCTTGACCGGTCGGCGACCATGTCGAGCAGTATCCTCCTGGCAGGCACGAGTGGGCCGAGTTGCGCGGTTGACTTATAGGTGAAGCCCTCGACGCGAAGATGGTCTTGTACCGGCCAGGCCGATGGGGGGTGTTCGAAACTGCTCGAAGCGGCAGACCTCAAATCGACGGACGGGAAACGTCCGGGGGCTGAGCGGTCTCGCCGGCGAGGCTTGGCGTAAGGCGCTGGAGGTTCCAAGGACGCCCGGGCAAGTGTTCCTTCCATCCGCTCCAACCAGTAGCGGCTGGGCATGGACCTGCTGGCCGGCTTGGAGGCTGGGTGCTGGCCTGCTTGCGCGGATGGCGAGATAGCCAGTCCGAGTGCCGAGGCCAAGCGAAGGGGGAGGCGCCGCAGCTGTCCTGGGAAGGGCCATGCCACGCGTGCGAGCCAGGATGCCCAGGCGGGCAGCGTTCCCGGATCGGGCGTGAAATGACGGTGTTTCCTGTCTTCCGTTCGTTCGCCTGCATATTCACGGCTTGTCAGTTCGACGCCGCCAAGGGCTGGCAAGATAGACAAGCGGCCTCCAATCGTCGCGGACCTGAAGTCCAAGGATGGCCCGAGCTGGTCGTCAAACAGCATATAGGCGTCCCCCCCGATGGTGGCTCCTTGGAACCTGTGGCGTGTGATCCACTTGTGTTCGAGGTTGTTAGTGGCTTGGCGTGGGACAAAGCTGCCCGGGGCCAAGAACACCAAGCTTGCTCGCTCTCGCTGGGGGCGTGTCCGGCCAATGAAGGGGTCGTCCGAGGCGTCCTCGGTGAGGCGGACGCTTCCGCCGAGGGTGAGTTGCTTGGCGTCGATGTTGCAAAAGCCGACAGTGTTCCTCAGGTCCAGGTTGCCGGCGACCGTGGCGTTTACCAACTTGAACTCCCGGTCGTGCTGGCGCCCGCCCGAAACATTCATGATGGCGAACCTCGCCCGGATTCCCCCCCCGACCTTGGCGCCGGACATGTCCATCTCGCCTGAAATGATGGTGGAGGCGAGACGGCCAATGCTCGCTGTGTCTTTTCCTAGCTTGGGCAGGAGTTGTCCGACGAGCGCAACCTGCTCGGGGGAGTCGATGTAGCTGGCGGGCCGTGCTGGCGGCCGGTCGAGCGATTGCATTATTTGCAATCGCCAGGTTGTCCAAGGGCCTCCGGGGCTTTGCCTCAGTTCCGATTGCTTCTTGAGTTCTAGGTAGCCGATATCCCTGAGGTACTTGAAATTCCCCGGATCCATGCTTTCGGAAAATGATGCTGCGCGCGTGAGGAGTTCTTTTTGGCCTGGATCGGCTCCGTGTTGTGCCTGGGCGCCGTCCGGGTCAACGATACGGGTCCGGCTCCAGTACTTGAAAATGTCCTCTTGGACGGGGTTGAACAGGGCTACCGCCTTGAGGGCATCACTGTCGCCGTCGAGTAATACCTTGACGAGCGGGGCAATGAGTTTCTCACGCCAAGGGTTGGCCTTGCGTCGAGGGTCCTGGAGCTCGCGGAAATCCTTGCGAAAGTCTATGGTTCCATTGATTTCGGAATCCCTCAGGTCCAAGGCGAGTCCTGGCCTGTCCACAGGATCCACATGGCCAGCCTCGGTGAGGGCGCGCTGCATGCTGTGGAGGAATTGGTCGAGCGCCTTGTCTGTCGTGCTCATGCCCGACAATTCAATCAGCTTGCCGATGGAATGGCGCCTGAACCAGCTTCCATTCATCGTGACCCGGTCACCGATCGTCGCGCTCTTCAAGACGACACTCCCGAGAAAGAGCGACGAGCGGGCGAACCAAACACCGCTCACGTGGCACCCTGACCCTCTCAATGCTGAATAGGCCGATGCCGGATGTTCCTTGACCAATTTCAACAAGGCATGATTGCCGTGGGTTGGTGTTGCGATCGACGCCCTCCACGCTGCAAGGCCATCTAGGCGCTCGAGTTCAAGCCCTTCCAACGCATAGGGTGCGGGATCGCGGCCTCGCAAGAGCCACACGATGGAAGCCTCCTTGTCCTTGCAGGCTTCCCATTCATTCCACGCGGCTGCATATTGTTGCTGTTTCCCGAGGGCTTCGCTACTGGGGTCCTGGTTGCCTGGCCCGGACTGGCCTGGCTTGCCGGTTGCTTGGGACGGCGCGCTACCTGTAACCTGGGGGCCGGATGGAGGGCGCAACCCTTTTTCTTCAAAGACGATGAGTTCCACGAGGGCGATCGGGGAATACACAATCGCATCATCAAGGAAAAATGCCCCGCCTATGTTCGTGCTGCGGAGATTCAAGCCGCCATAAATCCGTACCCTGTTTAGCCTCGCCTCCTTGTCAATCCTTGCTTGGGAAAGGTTCAGGGCGTTTCGGTCCCCCACGAAGGCGACACTTGATGGCGGCAGGAATTTTGGGACGATAATACAGTCAGAGGCATCAAGGGTTGCATGGATCGTTGCGCCTCCGAGGTCCAGTGGCCCGCCGAGCACGGTGCGCCGGATGCGTAGGGCGCCTTTTGCTTCCATGAAGTTGCAGCTGGCACCAAACGATATGACAGACCCGGACAGGTCCAGGGTAACCAACTTGGTCCGGTCCATGAGCAAGGCCCCGTCGATCCAGCACCCAACAAGGCGGACCGAGAAAGGCAGGTCGAGCTTGGAGAGGTCCAGGTCGCCTTCGATGCGGATCCCGACCAGCTTCAATCCTGGAATCCTTGAAGGCGTCCCGGTGAGGGAACCGGAGGAAGCGATTTCGTTCGCGACCTTGCGCAGCGCGTTGGCGAGGTCACTGGCCTTGCAGGTGTTCTTCCCGTCGAAAGTCCCCCAAGTCTTCCGGTGGAGCATCGTCTCCTGCCGTTCGCCATGCCCTACCAAGAAATGGTGCCGGACAGCGAGGCTCAATAGTTCGAACCCGAGCAAGGCGCTCGCAGCATCGTCGCTGCCTTCTTGCTGGAAGAAGGCGAGCAGGAAGGGCGGTAGCGAACTGTCGCCGTTCCCAGGAGGCGACGCGGGATCGTGCGGGTCGTGGTACCATGCCGGCGGCGCGATCCCCGGGACAAGGTACTTGGCGCCACTCAACTTGGTGCCGGTCCTGATAGCATCTTCCAGCGTGTGTTGGTCTAACATGCGTCGCTCCCCAAGGTTGGGTGGGACTTCGGGGCGAGCAAGGCAATGACATTCGCGCCTGGCGCGACACGCCGATCTGATCGAGCGTCTTCTTCACGGGCTGGTGCGAGTTCTCGACCAGCCGGATGATCTCCAGTTTCTCGGAGGCGGGGTATCTCATTCTTCGGACTCCCCATCCCCGGTCACGCTTTTTTTGAGGATGCGGTTTTCCAGCGTCAGGTCGGCCACGACCTCCTTCAGATCGCGCATCTCACGCTTCAGGCCGCTCACCTCGCCGGACGCCGCCTGGCGCTCGGTATCGCCGGAGAGCCGCCGCTTGCCGGCTTCCAGGAACTCCTTCGACCAGGTGTAGTACAGGCCCTGCGCGATCCCCTCGCGCCGGCACAGCTCGGCGATCGAGTACTCGCCGCGAAGGCCTTCAAGGACAATCCGGATCTTCTCTTCAGCCGAGAACTTGCGCCGGGTCTTCCGGCGGATTTCTTTTACATGTCGTTCGGCCGATCCGTCCGGCCCGGATTTCTGTCTCATCTTCGTCCCCTTGATGGGCTACGATGTGCCAGAAATCCTCCTTAAGCAATTTGCCCGATCTGTCTCATGGTCGCTGACGGGGAACAGTTGAGCGGGTTTCCTTCTATAAATAGTGCATATCCGATTGATCTTTGGCCGCACCATTTGTGCTACAAATTGCGCACAAAATGTGCTACAAAACGGTTGTTGAAATTTCATAGAAGCTTGTAATTAAAGGATTAAGTTAAAATTGGGGTGCGTCATCCGCACCATTCGACCGAGGTGCCGCTGCGCGGCACAAATCGATACAGTGGATCGATTTGAACGGCCGAATGCTCGAAGTGCAAGCGAGAGCCAGCCGCCTCGCGATCGAATGAACTTATTATGTCCCGCTCCGGTACGCATCTGGGCTGGTTCGATCAGGACGTTATCGTGAACAACGACGGCTATGTGGCCTGCGCGACGGCCGACGCGATGCAATCAACGAAATTCGAACCATTCAAGTCGTTCAAGTCTTTCCAGGAGTTTGCGCCTTACAAGCCATACGTTAGACGGGAATTCGGAGGCCTTTCCTGCAAGATGCATCTGATGTCCGGAGCGAAGTGATTGCCGCGGAAGGGGCGTCTTGGTTCTTCCAGCCTGAACGACGTCTGGTATGCCAGCCGGGAGAGTTAGGATCGCTTTGTCCAACAGACCCTGCGCGGCCCGTCACAATGGCCCCTCCGGCCCCACTGAAAATCCCGCAGAACCCGCGTGGACAGGGCGTTTGCCGTATGACATAAGCCGCCCCTTCAGACACAGATCAGCAGGCTGCCTGAAGGGCAATGCCGGCCGTGATCGCCAGAACGGATGAATGAACCGATGGAAGTGACCCAGACGAAGGCAGAAGGGCTCAGCCGTACCTTCGAAGTGAAGGTGCCTGCGAGCGAGCTGCAGTCGAAACTCGACGCCCGCATCGAGGAAATCCGCCCGAATATGAACCTCAAGGGCTTCCGCCCCGGCAAAGTGCCTGCCGCGCACGTCCGCAAGATGTTCGGCCGCGACCTGATGGGCGAGATCATCGACAAACTGGTCAACGAGACCAACCAGAAGGCCTTGGAAGACGCAGAACTGCGCCCGGCGGGCCAGCCCAATGTCCACGTGGACGGGGATATGGAAGACGTCGTGAAAGGCGAGGCTGACCTTGCTTATCACATGCATGTCGACGTGATGCCGGAGTTCACCCCGGTTGACGTGAAGACGCTGAAAGTCACCCGCCCGGTCGCCGAAGTGGCTGACGAGCAGGTCGACGAGGCGCTCAAGAACCTCGCCGAGCAGAACAAACAGTACGAGCCGCGCGCGAAAACTGCGAAGGCAAAAGACGGCGACGCAGTCGTGATCGACTTTGTCGGCAAGATTGACGGCGAGGCCTTTGACGGCGGTTCGGCTGAACAGCAGACCATCGTGCTGGGCTCCAACCGTTTCATCCCGGGCTTTGAAGAACAGCTCGTCGGCGTGAAAACCGGTGAAGAGAAGAACCTGGAAGTCAGCTTCCCGGAAGATTACCCGTCCGCTGACCTCGCCGGCAAAGCTGCCGTGTTCGAAACCAAGGTGCACGAAGTGCGCGCGCCGAAGGTTGCCGAGATCGACGACGAGTTCGCCAAGGGCCTTGGCCTCGAATCTCTCGAACAGCTCAAGGGTCTGATCAGCGAGCAGCTTAAGGGCGAACTCAGCCAGGCATCACGCAACAAAGCGAAGCGTGACCTGCTCGACCGTCTGGACGAAGCGCACAGCTTCGACCTGCCGCCGAATATGGTGGAAGCAGAGTTCCAGCAGATCTGGGGCCAGCTGCAGCAGGAAATGGATGCCGGCCGCCTCACGGATGACGACAAGGACAAGCCGGAAGAAGACCTGAAAAAAGAATATCACGACATCGCTGAGCGCCGCGTGCGCCTCGGCCTCGTCCTGGCAGAGATCGGCCGCGTTAATGACGTGCGCATCACCGAGCAGGAGGTCCAGCAGGCCCTGATCCGCGAAGCTCGTCAGTATCCGGGCCAGGAACGCGAAGTGATCGAGTTCTTCCAGAAGAACGCCGGTGCGATGGCCCAGCTGCGCGCCCCGATCTATGAGGACAAGGTCGTCGATTACATCCTCGGCGAGGCCCAAGTGACCGACACGACGGTCTCCCGCGAGGAGCTGCTGAAGGAAGACGACGAATAGTCTTTCTTTCCTGACAGAAATTTCATGACGCCGGGCCCCAGGGTCCGGCGTTTTGCTGTTCAGTCCGGGTGTGAGCCAGTTGGTAAACCGCCTATTAACCGTCGCAGGCGATGGTGCCTCGAATCGTTAATGAGGGGTTTCGGTTCCTATGAGCGTACAAGCCATCCGGCCGCAACTGACCGAGCAGGACATCCACCGCCTGATGAAGGGCGAAACGCCGGAGCAGCGCGCTTCGGTGGCGCACAGACTGTGCCGCCGTATCGCGCTGGACGTACTGAGCGATGACGAGCGGAAATACGCCGAAGAGATCATGGCGATTCTCGCGGATGACGCGGCGGACCTCGTGCGGCGCACGCTGTCGGTCACGCTGCGCAATTCGCCGATCCTGCCGCGTGCCATTGCGCTGAAACTGGCGCAGGACATCGAGGCCGTGGCCATTCCGGTGCTGCAGGATTCGCCCGTTTTCACTGAGGAAGACCTGATCGAGCTGGTCCTGTCTGTGACAGCGGCGAAGCAGGCCGCGATTGCGGCGCGCGACAGTATCACCGTGACGCTGACCGAAGTGATTTCAGAGCATGGCGCAGTCGAAGCTGTCCGCGCGCTCGCCGCCAATACGAATGCCGATTACACTGACCGGGCCTATGATGAGACGTTGCGCCGCTTTGGCAGCGATGAGATCGTCCAGACGGGCCTGATCCGGCGCGACTTTATCCCGATGCATATCGCCGAGAAGATGGTTGCGCTCGTCTCGGGCCAGCTGTTCGACATGCTGGTGAACCGTCATGAATTACCAGCGCAGATGGCGATTGATCTGGCTGCCGGGGCGCGCGAGCGGGCGACCGTCGACCTGGTTGAGCAGGCGGGCCGCACGAATGACCTGCCGCGCTTTGTCGGCCAGCTGAACCTGAATGGGCGGCTCAGCCATTCCCTGATCATGCGTGCGCTCTGCTGTGGTCAGATGCCGTTTGTGGAGCACGCACTGGCGGAACTGTCAGGCGTCGCACACCAGCGTGTCTGGCTCATGATCCACGATGCTGGCCCTCTGGGCCTGCAGGCCGTGTTCGACCGGGCCGGACTGCCGCGCAAGATGTTGCCGGCCTTCAAGGCGGCGGTGGGCGTGTTCCACGAGACGAGCTATGACGGCGGCACGAACGACCGGGCCCGCTTCCGGGCCCGCATGATCGAGCGTGTGCTGACGCAGTTCCAGGCCATCCCGAAAGATGACCTCGAATACCTGCTCGAAAAGCTCGATTATTATTCCGAAATGGCGGCGGCCGAAGAAAAAGCCGTCGCGGACGGCGACGCCGCTTAAGCGTCCGCGCGCAGGCGTGTGCCGGCTGAAATGCCGAGGCGGCCGAGTTCGTCGGCATCACGCCAGTGAGCATTCTCGGCGATGACCAGAATGCCCGCAGTGGCAGCCACTTCGCAGGTTTCCATAAGGTCTTCGCAGTCCAGGTTGCGGGCATCCACCCGCAGCGTGTCGATCAGAAGGCGCATGCCTTCAGCGAGCGGCGTCGACCAGGACTTGCGCATGTCGACAGAGACGCGGAAGCCATGGCGGCGGAAGTGCGCGACGCGGCTGGTGCAGTCGGCAGGATCGCCGGCAAACGCGGTATCCGTGAATTCGAGGCAGAATTCCTGCTGGCAGAAAGTGGAGCGACGCACGCGGGCATCGCAGGCCAGAGCCGTGTCCGGGTTTGCCAAGGCGGCAACCGGGGCCGGCAGGATGATCGGGCGGTGGTCCTGGCGGAATTCATGCGCGACGCAGGCGACTTCGCCGATCCGGTCTGCAACCCATTTGGCTGAGTTGGATTCGCTCTGGCGGGCGCGTGCCGGGCCGAAAGAGGGGCCATCTTCGAAGCAGAAAGGCAGTTCCGCCGCCATGCCGAGCGCGTCGCCCGTGGCAAGATCCAGAACCGGCTCAAAGCGAACGTTCGGTGCCGGAAGGGTTTGGACGGAGGTGGCTGCCCAAGTCTGTTTCATTGTGTTCCGCTCATCTTCCTTGTTGGTCTTGCCTTCCCTAAGGGTGGAGGCTGAAGATCACGCGTAAGAACAGAGGCACATTTCGATGAAATTTGCCCGATAGGGGGAGTAAAATGGAAAAGACGCCGTCCGAGCCACGCCTGTCCGCCACAATCTTGATGCTACGCGACGCGGCCGAAGGCCCGCCGGAAGTGCTCATGGTCAAGCGCCACTACGAGATTGATTTCGCGGCGGGTGCGCTGGTGTTTCCGGGCGGCAAGGCCAGTGGAGATGACTCCCGGACAGACTGGGATGCTTACACCGATGGTGACTATGGTCCGGTGCAGCAGGATGCTCGCATCGCAGCCCTGAGGGAGGCGTTTGAGGAGAGTGGCTTGCTGCTGGTCCGTCCGGCCTCAGCCCGCGGCACGGGTGCGCCGCTGGTTGGCGCGGACATCGCGGACAAGCTGGCCCCGCACCGTCATGCCGTTGACCGGGGCGAGATGAGCTTCCTGGACCTGCTGCGCGCGCATGACCTTGTCCTGGCACTCGACAGCCTGATCCAGTTTGGCCACTGGATCACGCCAACCATGATGCCGAAACGGTTCGACACGCATTTCTATCTCGCGCCCGCCCCGCCGGAACAGATTGCGGCACACGATGGCCGTGAGACGACCGATGCAGTCTGGCTGTCAGCTGAAGAGGCGTTGGCCCAGGAAGCCGATGGCCGCGCCACGATTATCTTCCCGACACGGATGAACCTGAAGCGCCTGACGCTGGCAACATCTGTCAGCGACGCTATGGCTCGCTTCGGAGCAATGGACGTACCGACCGTGCTGCCCAAAGCCGGCAAGGATGAGAACGGCAATCCCTGTCTCTTCATTCCGGACGTGGAAGGCTATGGCCAGACGGTGGAGCTGCTCTCCAACGTCAAGGTCTGAGACCTTCCGTTACAGGATGAATTTCGACAGGTCCGCATCGGCGGCGAGGCCGCTGACGCGTTCGTTCACATAGTCCGCCGTGATCGTGATTGTCTCGCCCGTTCGCTCGGGCGCTTCGAAGCTGATCTCGTCCAGCAGGCGTTCCAGAACGGTTTGCAGGCGGCGGGCGCCGATATTCTCGACGCTGTTATTCACGGCTTCGGCGAGGTCTGCCAGGCGGTCGATGGCAGCGTCCTCGAAGACGAGCGTGACGCCCTCGGCGGCCATCAGGGCCTCGTACTGGCGGATCAGGCTGGCTTCCGGTTCGACCAGGATGCGGCGCAGGTCATCGCGGGAGAGGGCTTCCAGCTCCACACGGATCGGCAGGCGGCCCTGAAGTTCGGGCAGCAGGTCTGACGGTTTGGACACATGGAATGCGCCAGAGGCGATGAAGAGGATGTGGTCCGTCTTGATCGCGCCGCGTTTGGTGGAGACGGTCGTGCCTTCGATCAGGGGCAGGAGGTCACGCTGCACGCCCTCGCGGCTGACATCGGCGCCGCCGCGTTCTGACTTGGCGGCGATCTTGTCGATCTCGTCTAGGAAGACGATGCCGTCCTGTTCGACCGCGTTCACGGCTTCGCGGACGATCGCTTCCTCGTCGATCATCTTGTCGGCTTCTTCGTCCAGGAGGGGCTTGTAGGCCTCTTTCACGGTGGTGCGGACGCGCTTGGTGCGATTGCCGCCCATGGCCTTGCCCAGCATGTCGGACAGATTGATCATGCCCATGGAGCCGCCCTGGCCGGGTATGTCGAACATTTCCATCGGACTGCCGGATTCGGGCATGTCGATGTCGACTTCCTTGTCGTCGAGGTCGCCGTCTCGCAGCTTGCGGCGGAAGACTTCGCGGGTGGAGGACTGGGCCTCTGCGCCGACGAGGGCGTCAAGCAGGCGTTCCTCGGCGGCGTCCTGGGCCTTTTGCTGCACACCAGCGCGCTTTTGCTCGCGTACCATGCCGACGGCGGTTTCGACCAGGTCGCGGATGATCTGTTCCACGTCACGCCCGACATAGCCGACCTCGGTGAACTTGGTGGCCTCAACCTTCAGGAAGGGGGCGTTGGCGAGACGGGCGAGGCGGCGCGAGACTTCCGTCTTGCCGACGCCGGTCGGCCCGATCATCAGGATGTTCTTGGGTGTGATCTCGCCTTGAAGGTTTTCCGGGGTCTGCTTGCGGCGCCAGCGATTGCGCAGGGCAATGGCCACTGCGCGCTTGGCACCGGTCTGGCCAACGATGTGGCGGTCGAGTTCAACAACAATTTCGCGGGGGGTAAGTTCAGTCATGAAAAATGCAGCGCCTGATCAGATGTCGAGGGTTTCGACCGTGAAATGGCCGTTGGTATAAACGCAGATGTCGGCGGCGATCTGCATTGCCTTGCGACCGAGCACTTCGGCATCTTCCTCGTATTCATAGAGGGCGCGGGCTGCAGACAGGGCGTAATTGCCGCCGGAGCCGACGGCCACGACATGGTGTTCGGGCTCCAGCACGTCTCCCGCGCCTGTCAGGACCAGCGTGACCTCCTTGTCGGCCACGATCAGCAGGGCTTCCAGTTTCTGGAGGTATTTCTCGGTCCGCCAGTCTTTGGCGAGTTCCACAGCGGCGCGCGAGAGCTGGCCAGCATGGCGCTCCAGCTTGACCTCAAGCCGCTCGAACAGGGTGAAGGCATCCGCCGTCGCCCCAGCAAATCCGGCGAGGATCTTGCCATCGGCCAGTCGCCGGACCTTCCTCGCATTGCCCTTCATGATGGTCTGGCCCATCGAGACCTGCCCATCCGAGAGCATGACAAGTTTATTGTTCTTGCGAACGGCCAGGATGGTGGTTCCATGCCAGCCGGGTGAAGTGGGATCGGGTGCGCCAGTCATGCCAGAGATGTGGACGATCAGGTGCTCAGGTGCAAGGAGTCGGCTGGGCCGCTTTGTCGGCACGAATTGTCACATAAGTGTCGCTGCACTCCAGTAAGGGGTGCACAGCTGACGGTTGAACGGGGACTGGATGCTCTCGGAATTGGGCCACCTGCCAATGGACTTCCTGCTCCTCGCGGCAGCGGTGACTCTTGCATCCCTTGGATTCATTGCAGGGCGCCTGCGGGCTGAGCAGTTTTCGTTCAATGGAGACGAGCACCCGAACTCACGCCCGAACGCGCATGGCTACTTCGTTCTGATGTGGAGCCTGGTGCCGGTTGTGCTGGTGGGGCTGGGGTATACATTTTTTGGGGAGGGCACGTCACGAGCGATTCTGCGCAGCGAATTGCCGGCTGGCTTCTCGATCCTCTCGCCCGGCGAGCTGACCACCTATATCGAAACGGTGGCCCGTGCGGCCCGGATGCCGGACTTCCTGAGTGGGGAGCGTGTGTTCGACACGGTGACCGATCGCTATGGCGAGATTCGTGGCACGCTGAACCTCTTGACGCTGCTGCTTGCCTGCGTCCTGTCTTTCGGCGGTATGGTGCTGGCGAGGCGGAGCTTGTCTCCAGCCTTCCGCGCGCGCCAGCATGTCGAGAGCGGGATCGAATGGTTCCTGTTCCTGTGCGCCGCACTGGCCATCGCGACGACGGTAGGCATCGTCGCCTCGCTCGTGTTCGAGAGCATGCGCTTCTTTGCCGAAGTGCCGGTGTGGGACTTCCTGTTCGGAACGCGCTGGAATGCGCAGACAAGCGCGGAGTTCGGGGCGCTGCCGCTGTTCTTCGGCACGTTCATGATATCGTTCCTGGCGATGGTGGTGGCGGCGCCCGTCGGCCTGTTCGCCGCGATTTACCTGTCCGAATATGCGAGTGGGCGGGTGCGCGCGATCATCAAGCCCTTGCTGGAGATCCTGGCGGGCATCCCGACCGTTGTGTACGGCTTCTTCGCCCTGCTTGTGATTGCGCCGACCGTTCGAACGGTGGCGCTGTGGATCAATGCTCAGCTGATCGCCTGGGGGCTGGCAGATGGCGCGCTCCTCGCGGCCCAGCCCACAAGTGCGCTCGCCGCGGGGATTGTCATGGGGATCATGGTGATCCCGTTCGTGTCCTCGCTGTCAGACGATGTGATCCGTGCGGTGCCGCAGTCCTTGCGCGACGGAGCCTTCGCGATGGGGGCGACCAAGTCCGAGGCGATCCGTCAGGTCGTGGTGCCGGCAGCGCTGCCGGGGATTATCGCGGCGCTTCTGCTGGCAGTCTCCCGCGCCATCGGCGAGACCATGATCGTGGTCATGGCGGCAGGCCAGCGTGCGCGGATATCTCCGGATCCGACCTCTGACCTAACCACGATCACGGTTCAGATCGTGTCGCTGCTGACCGGCGAATCCGAATTCGACAGTCCGAAAACGCTGTCGGCCTTCGCGCTGGGGCTTGTGCTGTTTCTCGTCACGCTCGTGTTCAACCTTGTCGCCATCACTGTGGTAAAACGGTTCCGGGAAAAATATGAGTGAGTCGTCCTCCCCTCCATTCGCCAGTGAGAAGGCGCTGAAGCGGCTGCGCCGGCGGCGGGCGGCTGACCGGCGTTTCAAATGGTATGGCCGCCTGGCCATTGGGTTTGCGCTGTCTGCGCTGGCATTGTTGCTGGCGTCGATTGCGACACAGGCCGTGTCGGCAGCGAGCTATCATGTGGTCGCCTTTGATCTGGATGTCGACCGTGAAACCTTTGGCAATGTGACGCCCGATGCGCTGCCGCCGGTGGACGAGGTTTACCGGCGTGTGCACGAGGACCTGCTGGCACGGTTCCCGGAAGCGATTGATGACCCGGCGAAGCGGCATGCGCTGAACGGCCTGATCACCCGCCTGGCGGTGCTGCCTGAGGCTCGGGCCATTGTGCGCGATCGGCGAGCGGTGGGGGCTGTTCGCCATGTCCGGCTGCCGCTTTCGGACGATCTTGATCTCTATCTGAAAGGGGCCATTGCGCGGCACCTGACCGTGCCTGTCGGCCGGGTGGATGCCGTGCAGGATGTCGAGACCGGGACGATCAGCCTGACCGGAGAGGGCGCGTTCACTCGCTTGCTCACCGCCACATCTCTGGAGGGCGTGCCGTCGCCGGGTATGCTGGGCGGGGGATCGGTGCTGTTGAGCGCGGGTTTGTCGACCCTCAAGGCAAGCAGCCTCGACAGTTCTGGTGCCAGCGGCACGCTGCTGACCGGAACTCTGCAGGATTTCCGCACGCACCCGGTTCGGGCTCAGCTGATCCTGGCACCAGAGTCTGAGCGTCCCGTCACGGATCAGCAGATCGCCTGGCTGCTCGCGTTGAAAGCAGATGGCCGCATCGCGCGGGTGCCGCATTGGAGCCTGCTGACCCATACAGACAGCACTCAACCCGAGCTTGCGGGCGCGCTGGCGGCGATTGTCGGTTCATTACTGACGCTTCTTGTAACGGCCGCACTGGCGATCCCGGTCGGGATACTCGCGTCGATCTATCTGGAAGAATTTGCGCCGCGGAACCGGGTGACCGGTCTGATCGAGGTCAACATCAACAATCTCGCGGCTGTGCCTTCGATTGTGTTCGGCCTGTTGGGGGCAGCCGTGTTCCTTGGGGCGTTCGGATTGCCGCGTTCGGCGCCAGTTGTGGGCGGGCTGGTCCTGGCTTTGCTGATCCTGCCTGTGGTGATCATTGCGTCCCGCTCGGCGTTGAAATCGGTGCCGCAATCGGTGCGTGACGCAGCGCTCGCCATCGGCGCATCGCGGATGCAGACGGTTTTCCACCATGTGCTGCCGCTGGCCGCGCCGGGTATGCTGACCGGGGCCATTCTCGGCATGGCGAGGGCGCTCGGCGAGACGGCGCCGCTCCTGCTGATCGGTATGGTCGCCTTTGTCGCGGAAGTCCCGCGCAGCCCCACTGATGAGGCCACCGCGCTGCCCGTCCTTATCTATTCCTGGGCGACGCAGGCCGAGCGGGCCTGGGAGCCGATGACGGGCGCGGTCATTTTGATCCTGCTCACCTTCCTGATAGCGATGAATATCGTGGTCGTGTTCCTGCGGCGCCAGTTCGAGCGGAGATGATGATGGACGGTACACGCGCAGAGAATGCGGCTATGGGCACGGGTGTCCTGCCAGATGCGCCGGACGCGTCCGTGCGGATGTCCTGCCGCCACATCAATGTCTTTTACAGCGGCAAACAGGCGATCTATGACGTCTCTCTGAATATTGCCGACCGTTCGGTGACCGCCCTGATCGGACCTTCGGGGTGTGGCAAGTCCACTTTCCTGCGCTGTCTGAACCGGATGAACGACACAATCGAAGGCTGCCGCGTGGAAGGCGAGATCCTGATGGAAGGGAAGGACATCAATTCGCCTTCCATCGATCCGGTCCTGCTACGCTCCCGCGTCGGCATGGTGTTCCAGAAGCCGAACCCTTTCCCGAAATCCATCTACGAGAACATCGCTTACGGCCCGCGCATCCATGGCCTGGCCGAAGGGCGCGAAGACATGGACGAGATCGTCGAGAAAAGCCTGAAGCGGGCGGGCCTCTGGGAAGAGGTGAAGGACCGCCTGACTGCGGCCGGAACCAGCCTGTCCGGAGGGCAGCAACAGCGCCTCTGTATCGCGCGCGCCATCGCCGTGCGCCCGGAAGTCATCCTGATGGACGAGCCGTGCTCTGCGCTTGACCCGATTGCGACCGCGCGGATCGAGGAGCTGATCGATGACCTGCGCAAGCGATACTGTATCATTATCGTGACCCACTCCATGCAACAGGCGGCCCGCGTGTCTCAGCGCACAGCCTTCTTCCATCTGGGCGCCCTGGTGGAAGTGGGCGATACGGATCAAATTTTCACCAGTCCGCGTGAGCGCCGCACGGAAGACTATATCACGGGACGTTTCGGGTAAAAGATCATGTCAGACCATATTGTTTCCGCCTTCACTGAAGAACTGGACCGTCTGTCTGCAGATATTCTGCGCATGGGCGGGATCGTTGAGATGATGATCGTCGATTCCTGTAAGGCCGTGCTTCATAATGATCTCGACCTTGCCGCCGAAGTCATCGACCGGGACCCTGAGGTCGACCGGATGGAGGCTGAGCTTGAGCGGCAGATCGTCAGCCTGATTGCCCGTCGTCAACCCATGGCGCACGATCTGCGCTCTGTGTTTGCCGCCCTGAAGGTGGTGGGCGAGCTGGAACGGATCGGTGATCTTTCCAAGAATATCGGCAAGCGCGCCCTGAGCCTGGATACAGCTGTGTCCCCCGCCATGCGCAGCGGTGTTGCCCGGATGGCGCAGCCCGTGTCGCGACAATTGCACCAAGTGCTAAACGCGTACGCTTCAGCTAATGCGGCCGAAGCAAAAGCCGTTTGGGAAAGTGATGATGAAATCGACCAGCACTACAATGCGTTGTTTCGCGAAATGCTGACCTACATGATCGAAGATCCGCGTTCGATCAGCGATGGAGCGCATATGCTCTTCATGGCCAAGAATTTGGAACGGATCGGCGACCATTGCACTAATATTGCCGAATTCGTCTATTTCCAGATCACCGGTGAAAACCTGACCCCCCAAGAACGTCCGAAGTTTTGAGTGCCTGAACGGTACTTTCCAGGAGTATGACATGAAACCTTACGTGCTGATCGCAGAAGACGAAAGCGCTGTCTCGGAGCTGCTTCAATACAATCTGAAGCGCGAGGATTATGAAGTCGCGATTGCCCATGATGGTGAGGAGGCGCTCCTCATGATCGATGAGCGCGCGCCGGACCTGCTCTTGCTGGACTGGATGTTGCCAAAGGTGAGCGGAATCGAGGTTTGCCGCAGGATCCGCAGTGGAGGGGCGAACCCGAACATGCCGATCATTATGCTGACGGCGCGCGGTGAGGAAAGTGACCGCATCCGCGGGCTTGATACGGGTGCGGATGATTACGTTACCAAGCCGTTTTCCACGACCGAGCTGATGGCGCGGGTGCGCGCCGTGTTGCGTCGTATCCGTCCGGGTCTTCGGGACGATAAGGTGACGGTCGGTGATATCGAGATTGACCGTGTGGAGCACCGCGTAAACCGTAATGGCGAAGACATCCATCTCGGTCCGACGGAGTTCCGCCTGCTGGACTATTTCATGCAGCACCCAGGACGTGTCTTCTCACGCGAGCAGTTGCTGGATACGGTCTGGGGGTCTGATGTCTATGTCGAGCTGCGTACCGTCGACGTACATGTCGGGCGCCTGCGCAAAGCGCTCCGGCAAAGCGGTGGTGACGACCCGATCCGTACCGTCCGCTCTGCCGGGTATGCGTTGCGCGCCGACTAGAAGAGTTCTTCCAGGAACAGTTTCAGGCTGGCGAAGCTGCGCCGGTCGGCATCGGCATTATAGACCGTGCCCATGTCCATGTTGTTTGCGCCGAGCGTCGTGAAAGCATGATAGGATTGGCCATGCGCGTGCATCTGCCAGTCTGCGCCGGCATCAACCATTTCCTTGGCGATTGCGAGCACATCGGCAGGCGGGGCCATCGGGTCGAGCCAGCCATGCTCGATCAAAACCTTGGCGCTGATCTTCGGGGACGGAATATTGTCGGCCGGGTTGAAGAGGCCATGGAAGGCCGCAACACCGAGAAGGTCCATGCCTGCACGGGCCATGTCCAGCGCGCAGAGGCCGCCGAAGCAGAAGCCGATTGCAGCCGCCTTCGATGCATTGACGCCTGGCTGAGCCTTGGCGGCGGCGAGACCGCCTGCGAGGCGCTTTTGCAGTTCGGCGCGGTTGCCGACCAGCGGGTTCATCAGGGCCTGGTTTTCCTCGACGGTCGTGCCGCGCTTTCCCTTGCCATAGACGTCCATGGCGAAGGCGGCATAGCCGAGCTCATTTGCGACGCGGCCGGCTTTCTGGATCTCGTTCTCTGCGAGGCCAGCCCAGGCGTGCGCGATGGCGACGACAGGAACGTTCGTCTTGCCTTCCGGCGCCAGGAAGTAGCCCTCATAGGTCTGGCCATCCACGGTATATTCGACGGTGCTCATGTTCGGATCCTCTCTTGGCTGTGTGGCGCTTTCATAGAGAAGCGGCGCCACAGCAAGCAAGGCCTTTGGTGATTAGTATGCGGATTCTAGACTTTTTCCTTATCTCTGGTGCCATGGACAAACTCACGAAGGAGTAATTCCCATGGCAAAAGATAAAAAAGCCAAAAAAGCCAAGAAGTCGGATGCCCGCGTGAAAGCGGAAAAAGTCGGCAAGGCAATCGAAGCCCAATCTGCTGAAATGGCCCACAAGATATGGCTTGCTGGCGTCGGCGCCTATGGCAAAGCCTACGACAAGGCCCTCGCCAATGCTGCGACCTTCAACAAGCAGTCGACCGAACTGTTCGACGAGCTGGTGAAGCGCGGCGAAGAAATCGAAACTGACGTGAAGGCACGTTTTGCGGCCGATACCCGCGTGACCAAGGCGGCTGGCGCTGTTGCGAAAGCCAACACGGCTGCACGCGAGTTTCAGGCTGAAGCCTATGACCGTTTCGAAGCCCGTATGGAGCGCATGCGCGACGTGCTTGGCGTGAAACAGTTTACGGCGAAAGGCGCTGGCCTCGCAGCAAAGCTGGACAAGCTGGAAGACGAAGTCGCTGAGACCGTCGCCAAGGCGAAAGACCGCGTCAGCAAGGTCGACCTGAAGGCCCGCATCGCGCGCCTGTCGACCGAGATTGAAACGGTTGCCGGTGAAGCTGGTGCAGATATTGCTAAAACCGCCAAGAAGGCGGCTGGCAAAACCTCGAAGGCGATGAAAGCTGCTGTTGCCATGCCTGAAGCCGCCACCGATGATCTTTCGCAGATCACCGGCGTCGGCCCGGCCATGGTGAAGAAGCTGCATGCCGAAGGCATCACACGTTTTGCCCAGATCGCTGCTCTGAAGAAATCCGAGGCTGAAGCCCTGGATGCGAAGATCGGTACGCGTGGCCGCATGGTCCGCGATGGCTGGGTCAAGCAAGCCAAGGCCCTGGCCAAGAAGTAAGGGCAAACGGGGCAGGCGGGTGGCTGGTGAGCTGCCCGCCGCTACGGCTTGTGGGCTTCATAGTGCTCGATCATATGGGAGAGCGCATCGAAGCCCGTATCGCCCATATAGGGCACGATCAGGCACATGACCTGGAACACAGTCTTGTGGATCAGGGCCGCCCCGTCGAGGTTTGTCCGGTTCATGGCGTCGGCTTCGAGCCAGAATGTCAGGGACATCATGATCTGATCGGTCAGGGCTTCGGTGAGGCGCGGGTCAATGGTCAGGACATCGACTTTGCTGAGATCAGCCAGCACGTTCCGGATCGTGGTCCGCTGTTCGGCCACAAGTGAACGGAAGCGGCTGGCAAGGTCGGGGTAGCGATCCAACAGAACGCCGAGGTTCCGGTAGAAGAACCGGAAATCGTAGACTTCCTCAAGGATGATATAGAGATAGACCCAGTTGTCCTCAATTGAGGTCACCTTGCCGCGGGAGCCTCTGAGGATGACCCGCATCTCTTCTTCGAAACTGTCGAAAAGAGCCCGGATAATCGCGTCCTTGCCCTTGAAATGGTAGTAAAGATTGCCCGGGCTGATGCCCAGCGCGTTCGAGATGTCGACAGCCGTTTGCTGCGCTTCCCCTTCTTCGTTGAAGAGGAGCAGGCTGACGTGAAGGATGCGGTCGCGTGTCTTCATTGGCTTCAAGACGGAGTTTGACACGCAATTCTGACTATGAAACGAATTTTCTTTCAAAGTTTACAAGTAACTCTTTCCTCGAATGAAAGAGAAACAAGATAAAACAGCCGTTGGGCCCTGTTTTTCAGGTATTCGGCGGTCCCAGGGAGGGAACAATGACGACGCCGAAAGACGAGATTGCCAGGAATGCGGCCGAGACCACGTTGGCGCTCAATCCGCTGATGGGGGGAATTAACCGGGAAGAATTGCTGGGCGCCGTGGCCATGATGCTGCGGTCCACCGTGACAAACCCGGTCACATCGGCCAAGGCCGCATCAAAGATCGCCGCAGAGAATACCAAGATCCTGCTCGGCAAGTCTGACCGCAAAGCCAATCCGAAAGACCGGCGTTTCAAGGATGCTGCCTGGGAACACAATCCGTTCTACCGGCGCGGCATGCAGACCTATCTGGCGACGCAGGAGCATCTCAACGAATGGGTCGCTGACCTCAAGATGACCGAGCTTGAGCATGCGCGCGCAAAATTCGTGATGGGCATGATCACCGATGCGCTGGCGCCGACCAACACGCTGGTCGGCAATCCGGCTGCAACCAAGCGAGTGCTGGACTCCGGCGGCTTGTCTCTGCTCAAGGGTTTGAAGAACGCCTATACGGACATGACCAAGAATGGCGGTCTGCCAAGCCAGGTGGACAAGCGCCCGTTCAAGGTTGGCGGAAACCTCGCGACGAGCGAGGGGCAAGTCATCTGGAAGAACGAGATGATGGAGCTGATCCAGTATGCGCCGAAGACGGACAAGGTGTACCGCACACCGCTGATGATCATTCCGCCTCAGATCAACAAATATTATGCGATGGATCTGTCGCCGATGACCTCTATGGTCCAGTTCCTTCTGGCGATGGAACAGCAGACCTTCGTTGTGTCGTGGCGTAATCCGACCAAGGAACATCGTGACTGGGGGCTGGACGATTACATCGACAGCCTGATTCAGGCGAGCGAAGTGATCCGGCAGGTAACGAAGTCCAAGAAGATCAACGTTTCCGGTGCCTGCTCTGGCGGGATCACGACCGCGACGCTGGCGAGCCTTCTGGCTGCTGCAGATGATGACCGCATCAATGCGATCACGTTCATGGTCTGCGTCCTCAATCCGCAGAAGGAAGACAGCGAGCTTGGCCAGATGGTTTCGGATGGCAGTCTCGAACTTGCGCGCAAGTATTCGAAAAAGAAGGGCATCCTGAAAGGCGATGATCTGGCGCGCATGTTCGCCTGGATGCGTCCGAACGATCTGATCTGGAACTATGTCGTCAACAATTATCTGATGGGCGAAGATCCGGCGCCGTTCGACGTGCTGTTCTGGAATAACGACTCCACGAACCTTCCGGCGCAGTTGCACTCGGATTATCTCGACCTCGGTCTGAACCAGCCGTTCGATAATCCCGGCGAATACGAAGTCGCCGGGCATATGCTGGACATGTCGAAAGTGAAGGCGGACGCCTTTGTCGTGGCCGGACTCACGGATCACATTACGCCATGGAAGGCCTGCTATCGCACCACAGGCTTGCTGGGCTCAAAGAATGTCGAGTTTGTTCTGTCCTCCAGCGGGCATATTCAGTCACTGTTGAACCCACCTGGAAACCCCAAGGCGAAAATGTTCCGCAATCCGACGATTGCTCCAACAGCAGATGAGTGGGCGGCGGGTGCCACGGAAGAGGTGGGCAGCTGGTGGCCGGTCTGGGCCGAGTGGCTGAAAGCGCGTGCCGGAACACTCAAAACTGCACCAAAGGCTTGCGGGAGTGAGGCTTTCCAGCCTCTTTATGCTGCGCCCGGTCGCTACGTGTTCGACGAATAGCATCCGGCAGAAGAAATCTGGAAGGTTCAGGCATGGCCGAGCAACGCCCGCAAATCACCATGGAAGATGTCGATGGCGTCGTCCTGCGCACGGCCTACTGGCGCGCGCAGGAGGCCAATGACAACCTGCCGCTCCTGTTCTTCAATGGCATCGGGGCGAATCTCGAATTAACGGCTGGTCTTGGAGAGATGTTTCCGGATCGGGATATCATCACGTTCGACGTACCCGGCGTCGGCAAGAGCCCGGTGACGCAATTGCCTTACCGGCCCTGGATGGTAGCACGTTGGGCACGCAAGCTGCTGGACAAGTTCGGCATTGAGTCCGTTGATGTGATGGGCGTGTCCTGGGGCGGGGCTTTGGCGCAGCAATATGCCTTCCAGTACCGCAACCGCGTTGGTCGTCTGATCCTGTGCGCAACCACGGCTGGTATGACGATGATTCCGGGGCGGCCGAAGTCGCTGTCCAAGATGGTCGATGCGCGCCGCTACACAGACCCGGACTTTATGCGCGAGAGCTTCAGCACGCTGTACGGTGATGCCGTCGACGGAGAAGTCGGACGTCATATCGACAATCTGTTGCCTCCGGACCCGCGCGGATATTTCTACCAGCTTCTGGCCTTCATCGGGTGGTCGAGCTTGCCCTTCATCCGCTTCCTGAAGATGCCGTCCCTGGTCATCATGGGAGATGCGGACACGATTGTCCCCTTAGCGAACGGCCACATCTTGCGGATGGGCCTGCCGAATGCGCGCATGCATGTGGTTGAAGGGGGCGGGCACCTGTTCCTGGTGACGCGTGCTCAGGAAACAGCTTTGGTTATCCGGGGGTTCCTGGATGAGGATGAAGAGGCCGCTGCTGCTGCCTGACCCGCGTCAGGCCTGAGCGACTTTCATTTCTACACGATCTTCGAGGGCTTCGCAGACGGCTTCTGCAATCGACTGTCCGTCACTGCCCTGGCCGATGGATTTGAACGCCGCGCGGCAGGCTTCGACATGAAGATTGATCAGGGCGGAATTCTCGCCCGGTCGTGTTTCCGTCAACAGGCGGCTGAGGGATCCGCTGAGACGTGCGATCGCCGGATAGCCGTAGGAATTGGCGGCGCCTTTGATGTTATGGGCGACGGTAAAGACCGCGCGATAGTCTTCAGCGGTTGCATCTGGCTGCTGGGCGATCTTCCAGGCGCTGTACAGCGCTGTGAGATCAGATTGCATCCAGGCTTCGAACTGGCCGGAAAGGGAATCGACGGCGTCTTCAGCGAGGCTTCCGAGCGTTTCCGGCGAGTCCCAGCCGATAAAGGAATCCTGTCCGGTCGTGACGTCTGAATCCGGCATTGCATGCCGCGCTGGCTTGATCACACGGCTGATGTCGATGGTGACTTCGGTCGTGTCGGTATGTGCAGATTTTCGGAGCGTCGGCAGGGCAGACAGAAGATTCTTGAACATGGGTCTCTCCAGAGAGCCCAATTGACCGCCGAAGCCTTAAAAAAATACTAGGAAATCAGAAGCCGAACTGTTCACGCAGGATGCGTTCGTCCAGGGCGTGGCCGGGATCGAACAGCATGGTCAGCGGCTGCTTCCGGTCGGCCTCGACCCGCACCGTCGCAATGTCGCGCACTTCCTGGTTGTCTGCCGCAGCAGCGACGGGGCGGAGCGTGGGCGAAATGACTTCCACCAGCACTTTTGCGTCGTGGCGGAGCAGGGCGCCGCGCCACCGGCGCGGGCGGAAGGCGCTGACAGGTGTCAGGGCCAGCAAATTGGCGCCAATCGGCAGGATCGGGCCATGGGTTGAGAGGTTGTAGGCCGTCGAGCCAGCTGGCGTTGCCACCATGACGCCGTCGCAGGACAGCTCTTCCATCCGCACCTTGCCGTCGACAGTGATGCGCAAACGGGCCGTCTGTGCCGTTTGACGGAAAAGGGACACTTCGTTGATGGCGAGAGCCCGGTGCTCGGTGCCGTGAATGTCGGTGGCGATCATGCTGAGCGGTACGATTGTGGCGCGCTCGGCCGCGTTCACGCGCTCGATCAGGCCATCCTCGCGATATTCGTTCATCAGGAAGCCGACCGTGCCACGGTTCATGCCATAGACCGGCTTGGAATCGCCAAAGCGGCGCCGCAGGGAATCCAGCATGGCCCCATCGCCGCCCAGCGCCACGACAACGTCGGCCTCTTCCTCGCTCACCTGTCCATAGCGTTGCGCAAGCAGGGGCAATGCAGCTTGGGCTTCAGGGCGTTTGGACGCGAAAAAGGCAAAACGAAGCGTGCTCATGGGGCCCATGTGGTTGAGGTTACGTTGCGGCGTCAAGGCGTAGACTTGCAAGGGAATTGCCAAGCGTGACGCCGCCGTCAGCTTTGGAGTGGCGAAGCATCAGGTTTTCGGTTAGGTTCAGCCGCAAAACACAGGGAGAATAAGACATGGCCGACGGTAACCAGCAGATCGATATCCGCAATTCCGTGAGTGCGGAGGAGTGGCAGGCTCGCGTCGATCTGGCGGCGCTTTACCGTCTGACGGCCATGTATGGCTGGGATGACATGATCTTCACCCACATCTCGCACCGCGTCCCGGGGCCGGAACACCACTTCCTGATCAACCCGTATGGCTATTTCTTCGAAGAGATCACGGCCTCTTCCCTTGTGAAGGTCGATCTGGAGGGCAATGTCGTCCAGGAAACCGAGTCCATGATCAATCCGGCGGGGTTTACCATTCACTCTGCCATTCATGCCGCACGTGAGGATGCGCTGGTCGTGATGCATGTGCATACCGATCAGGGAGTTGCCGTGTCTGCTCAGAAGGAAGGCCTGCTGCCGATCAGCCAGACGGCGATGGCGATCCGTGAGGATATTGCTTACCATGATTACGAAGGCATCGCCCTCGATCTGGACGAGCGTGAGCGCCTCGTGGCTGACCTTGGCCCCAAGAAACACTCCATGCTGCTCCGCAATCACGGTACGCTGACCTGCGGCGAAAGCGCCGCACTGACCTTTACGCGCATGTTCTTCCTGGAGCGCGCCTGCAAGATGCAGATCATGGCTCTGACGGCTGGCCGCGATGGCGTTCTGGAGTGCGATGAACCGCTTCAGGACAAGGTGGCCGGGCAGGGCGGCATGACCGAGCACAGCTCTGGCATGTCCATGCTGACGCAGAAACTGGTCTGGCCAGCCCTGCTGCGCAAACTGGACCGTGAATATCCGGGCTACGACTCCTAAGTATTGTCCCGGATGCGACATAATCAGCGAAAGGGCTATCAGCCCATTAAATGTCGCGCCGGAACGAACTAAGTAGGCGCACGCAAAGCGTACTAAGGATAAGCAAATGAAACACCTTAAGGCCTTTGAAGACGCCCTCGGCGCCATTCACAGCGAGGGACGTTATCGGGTCTTTATTGACCTTCATCGCCATAAAGGCCGTTTTCCGAAGGCCTCCGCGCGCTTCGAAGATGGCGAGCGGGAGGTGACGATCTGGTGTTCCAACGACTATCTCGGCATGGGTCAGGATGACGACGTCATCAACGCCATGCACGAGGCAATTGACAGTTTTGGCGCCGGTTCCGGCGGGACGCGCAACATTTCCGGCACGACGCGCTATCACGTCGATCTTGAGCGCGAACTCGCCGACAATCACCAGAAAGAAGCCGCGCTGCTGTTCACGTCCGGCTATGTGTCGAACGATGCGACCCTGTCGACGCTCGGCAAGATCATGCCGGACCTGATCATCTATTCCGATGCGCTGAACCACGCTTCAATGATCGAAGGCATTCGCCGCTCCGGCGCCGACTACCGTGTTTTCCGCCACAACGACGTTGATCATCTCCGCTCGCTGCTGGAAAATGACGACCCGGCCCGCGCGAAGGTCATTGCCTTTGAAAGCGTCTATTCCATGGATGGCGACTTTGGCCGCATGGAAGAGATCTGCGATCTGGCTGACGAGTTCAATGCCATCACCTATCTGGACGAAGTGCACGCCGTCGGCATGTACGGCCACGAAGGTGCTGGTGTTGCGCAGATGCTGGGCTTGGCTGACCGTATCGACATTATCGAAGGCACACTGGCCAAAGCGTTCGGCGTGATGGGCGGCTATATCGCCTCCAAGGCGACGGTGGTCGATGCGATCCGCTCGATGGCCTCCGGTTTCATCTTCAGCACCTCGACTTGCCCGGTGATGGCAGCCGGCGCGCTGGCTTCCATCCAGAAGCTTCGTACCGATGAAGGCCGCAAGCTGCGGGCGATCCATCAAGCGAAGGCCGCTGAATTGAAGCAGAAGTTCCGTGATGCTGGCCTGCCGGTTATGGATTCGCCATCGCACATCGTGCCGCTTCTGGTGGGCGATCCGGAACGCTGCAAGGCGCTCTCCGATACGCTGCTGTTCGACTTCGGGATCTACGTCCAACCGATCAACTATCCGACCGTGCCGCGCGGAACCGAGCGCCTGCGCTTCACGCCGAGCCCTGTGCACGATGCGGTGATGATGGACGAACTGGTCGCGGCGATCTTGGCTGTCTGGAAACAGCTGGGCCTCGACAAGGCGGCCTGAGGTCTTCGGGGTTTTTGAGTATTTGTCGGAATAGGCGCTTCGGCGCCTATTTCTTTTTCTTGCCCAGGCCAATGTTTTTGGCGTGTTTGGAGCGCAGCTTGGCGTAGTTCGGCGCGACCATCGGATAATCTGCCGGCAGGTTCCAGCGGTCCCGATATTCTTCAGGCGTCATGGAATAGCGCGACCGCAAGTAACGGCGAAGCATCTTCAGCTTGCGGCCATCTTCAAGGCAGATCAGGAAATCCGGCGTGATCGACTTCGCCACAGGCACAGCTGGCGACAGGGATTCGGCCTCATGATCACTGCCCGCCGAAAGGTGAGAAATAGCATCATGCACCGAGCGGATAAGGTCGGGGAGGTCTGACGCGGGAACTGTATTGTTTGAAACAAAGGACGAGACGATTCCTGTCGTCATCCCAAGTACATCTACTTGATTAGATTCACCCATCTCACCCCACCGTTATTTTTATATTGTTACGGTATTGGGATCTATATTCTCATGTTGCGTAGAGGAAAACCAGAAAATCTGAAGTATTCCCTCCGATGTGGCAGGATAACATCTAATAAGTGAGGTCAAATCTGCTGCGTCATACGCAGGATTGGGCGGTTGCGAGGGCGGGCCAGTCGGCGTAAACAGCGCTCGAAAGCAGGAGATTCCCATGGCAGATACCGCCCCGTCGCAACAGTTCGATACCAGCGGCTTCTTCGGTACCGACCTGGCCGCTGCAGATCCGGAAATCTTTGCCGCGATCTCCAAGGAGCAGGGGCGCCAGCAGCACGAGATTGAACTGATTGCTTCGGAGAACATCGTCTCCAAAGCTGTGCTGGAAGCGCAAGGATCGGTTCTGACGAACAAGTATGCTGAAGGCTATCCGGGCCGGCGTTACTATGGCGGCTGCGAATTTGTGGACATCGCCGAGAACCTCGCGATCGAGCGCGCCAAGCAGCTGTTCAATTGCGGATTTGCCAACGTCCAGCCGAACTCCGGCAGCCAGGCCAACCAGGGCGTCTTTCAAGCGGTCCTGAAGCCAGGCGACACCATCCTCGGCATGAGCCTCGATGCTGGTGGCCACCTGACCCACGGCGCACCACCCAACCAGTCTGGAAAATGGTTCAATGCGGTCCAGTACGGGGTGCGCCGTGAAGACGAGCGGATTGACTTCGAACAGGTTGAGCGTCTCGCCAAGGCGCACCGGCCGCAGATGATCATTGCCGGTGGCTCTGCCTATCCGCGTGAGATCGACTTTGCCCGTTTCCGCGCGATTGCGGATGAAGTTGGCGCCGTCTTCATGGTCGACATGGCGCACTTCGCTGGCCTCGTGGCCGGTGGGGCGCACCCGAACCCGCTCGACCATGCGCATGTCGCGACCACGACGACGCACAAGACGCTGCGCGGCCCGCGCGGCGGCATGATCCTCACCAATGACGAGGCGCTGGCCAAGAAGATCAATTCGGCCATTTTCCCTGGCATCCAGGGCGGCCCGCTGATGCATGTCATCGCGGCGAAAGCCGTGGCGTTTGGTGAGGCCCTTCGGCCTTCCTTCAAGCAATACGCAGCGCAGATCGTCATCAACGCCCGCGCCATGGCCGCCGCTGCCAAGGCAAGCGGTCTGGACGTCGTGTCTGGTGGCACCGACACGCACCTCGCGCTGATCGACCTGCGTCCGAAACAGGTGACCGGCAAGGATGCGGAAGCCGCGCTCGGCCGTGCCTACATCACCTGCAACAAGAACGGCGTGCCGTTCGATCCGCAGAAGCCGACCATTACGTCGGGTATCCGCGTCGGTTCACCGGCCGGTACGACCCGTGGTTTCGGCGAAGAAGAGTTCACGCAGATCGGTTCCTGGATCGGCGAAATCGTCGACGCAGTCGCCAGCGGCGACAGTGCGTCTACGGAAGATCGTATCCGCGCGGACGTGAAGGCGCTGACGGCTCAGTTCCCGATCTATGGTGGTCTTGGAGGCTGATCCGGTTTGCGCTGTCCATTCTGTGGTTCCGAGAACACATCGGTAAAGGACAGCCGTTCGGCTGAAGACGATACGGCCGTGCGCCGCCGCAGGGTCTGCGAGAGCTGCGGCGCCCGTTTCACCACATTCGAACGCGTTCAGTTGCGCGAAATCACTGTGGTCAAACGCGACGGTAAGCGCGTTCCGTTTGACCGTGAGCGCCTTGCACGTTCGATTACGATTGCGCTGCGAAAGCGGCCCGTCGACCGCGAGCAGATCGACCAGATGGTATCGGGTATCGCGCGGAAGCTCGAGAGCGCCGGCGAGCCGGAAGTCAGCTCCAACGATGTCGGTGAACTGGCCATGGAGGCCCTCCGCATGGTCGACCCGGTCGGCTATGTGCGCTTTGCCAGCGTATATCGCGACTTCAGGGATCCCAGTGACTTCGCCCAGTTCATCGAGAAAGCAGCTCTCGAAGAAGAAGATCTGGAAGACGAATGAGCGGCGTGCGCGTCACGCTGAAGCTCGCCACATCGCTGGATGCGCGCATCGCTCTTGCCGACGGCACGAGCCAGTGGATCACGTCCAGTGACTCCCGGGCACGCGGACACGAGCTGCGCGCAGCCCATGATGCGATTCTTGTCGGCATCGGCACTGTTCTCGCGGACGACCCGCTTCTGACGGCCCGCACTGTTCCGATGCCGAAGAAACAGCCGATACGGATCGTCGCGGACTCGAGCGGTCGCACGCCGATCAGTTCGCGCCTCGTTCAGTCTGTTTCCAGTGGCCGGGTCGTGGTGGCGACGAATGGCCAGCCTCAGGATTTCCTGTCGCGCAATGGCATCGAAGTCTGGCGCTGTGGCAATGGCGTGCGGATGGATGTGCAGGGACTGTTGCGCAGGGCCGCAGCTGAGGGCATCGGATCGCTGCTGATCGAAGGCGGCGGAACAGTCGCTGCGAGCTTCATCCGGGCAGGCCTTGTGGACGAGATTGCCTGGTTCGTCGCGCCCATCCTGATCGGGGGCGACGGCCTGCCGGCGCTGGGTGGTCTCGGACTTCAGAACCTGGGGGATGCGACACGCTGGAAGCCTGTCGCGACGGAACGGATTGGGGATGACGTTCTGAACACTTATGTTCGTTCTTAGCAAAAGTCGTTCGAAGGGCATCTCATGTTCACTGGTCTCGTCACCGATGTCGGCACTGTCCGCAAGGCAGAGCACCGCAACGGCCTGACTCTGTTCGAGGTCGAGAGCGGCTTCCTGCTGGATCAGGTCGCCTTGGGTGCCTCTATCCTGCATAACGGCGTGTGCCTGACGGTGGTCGATAAGGGGCAGGGAGAACGCGGCGCGTGGTTCGCCGTCGAAGCTGTTCCGGAGACGCTCGACAAGACGGTCCTCGGCGCCTGGAACGAGGGCACGAAGGTCAATCTGGAGCAGAGCCTGAAGCTCGGCGACGAACTGGGCGGGCATTTCGTGTTCGGTCATGTCGACGGCGTCGGCGAGATCGTCTCCATCACGCCGGAAGGCCAGAGCTACCGGATCACGATCCGTCCGCCGGCCGCAATCGCCAAATACTTCGCCACGAAGGGCTCAGCCGCGATCAATGGCGTATCGCTCACTGTTGCTGATGCCTTGCCGAATGGCGACTTCCAGGTCGCCGTGATTCCTCACACATGGGAGGTCACAACCCTGTCCGAACTACAGCCGGGCAGCCGCGTGAACCTTGAGATAGACATGCTGGCACGTTACGTCGCCCGCATGATCGGCGCCGACGCGCCGGAAGGGCAATGAAACAATGTCAGACGACTTCAAGTACGCGATCTCCTCGATAGACGAGATCATCGAGGATGCCCGCAACGGGCGGATGTTCATTCTGGTGGACGCGGAAGACCGGGAGAATGAGGGCGACCTCATCATTCCGGCGAATTTCGCCACACCGGAACAGGTGAACTTCATGGCCCGCCATGGCCGGGGCCTCATCTGCCTCGCCATGTCGCAGGAGCGTGCCCACACGCTGAACCTCGACATGATGACCCGGAACAACCGGGAAAGCATGGGCACGGCGTTCACGGTTTCCATCGAGGCCAAGGAAGGTGTCACGACCGGTATTTCAGCGCATGACCGCGCGAAGACGATTGCCGTCGCCATCGACCCGACCAAGGACCATGACGACATCGTCTCGCCGGGACACGTCTTCCCGCTGGTCGCCAGAGACGGCGGCACGCTGGTCCGCGCGGGCCACACGGAAGCGGCTGTCGATATTTCGCGTATGGCCGGGCTGTATCCGGCTGGCGTGATCTGCGAGATCATGAACGAAGACGGCTCGATGGCCCGCCTGCCGGATCTTGTGGCTTTCGCACAGCTGCACAATCTGAAGATCGGCACGATTGCAGACCTGATCGCGTGGCGCCGCCAGAATGACCGCTTTCTTGAGCGCCGCGTCGAGGCGCCGCTAGAGTCTGCTTATGGCGAGGGCTTCAAGACGGTCTGCTTCCGCAATGTTCTCGACAATTCCGAGCATATCGCCATCGTCCACGGCACGATCAAGCCGGACTCGACGACGTTGGTGCGCGTTCACCGGACCGATGTCCTGGCCGACATTCTGGGTGAACGAGGGCCGCGCCAAGGGTTGGTTGAGCGCGCCATGCGCATGATCGCTGAGGCCGAGGAGCCGGGCGTGGTCGTGTTTGTGAATACGATGCAGCCCAACTCGATTGCCGAACGGCTCGGGTTGAAGACGACCGTCCCAAAGGACACGACTGCACCGCTGCGCGAGTACGGCATCGGGGCGCAGATCTTGCGTGAACTGGGCGTGCGCAAGATGCTGTTCCTGTCCAATACGCAGCCCACCCGCGTCGCAGGGCTTGACGGATACGGTATGACAATAGAGGGGTGGCGCCGCCTCAACGAGGAGACGGAATAATGGCTGACCGGGTTCTGATCGCGGTTTCTCACTACTATAAGCATATCTCGGCGGAGCTGCTGGCTGGCGCGACGGAAGTGCTGGAAGCTGCCGGCGCGAAAATCACCGTGATGGAAGTACCGGGCGCGTTCGAGCTGCCAGGCGTCATCGCCATGGCAGCGGATTCCGGACGTTTCGACGGCGCCGTGGCACTTGGCTGCGTCATTCGCGGCGAAACCACCCATTACGATTATGTCTGCGGCGAGAGTGCCCGTGGCCTCATGGACCTTATCGTCCATCGCCGTCAGGCCATCGGCTTTGGCATCCTCACCGTCGAGAACGAAGCGCAGGCGCTGGCCCGCGCGGAACGTACCCGTGGTAACAAGGGTGCGGACGCGGCAAATGCCTGCCTCGCCATGATTAAATTCCGCAAGGAACTCATTCGTTGAGCGATCAGAACTTCCCGTTTGAAGTGACGCGTGCCCGCCGTGCCGGTGCGCGCCTTGCCGCTGTCCAGGCGCTTTACGCCATGGAGCAGACCGGCAAGTCTGCCCGCGAGACGATCCGCGCCTTTATGGAAGACAAGCTGGGCATTGGCCCGGACGAGGAGCCGGTCGAAGAGGCCGATCCGGACCTGTTCAAGTCCATCGTCAATGGCGTGGTGGACAATCAGTCAACCGTCGACAAAGCGATCCTGAAGCGCCTCGCAACGGGCTGGAAACTGACCCGCCTCGACGCGACGATGCGCGCGCTTCTGCGGGCTGGTGCAGGCGAGTTCGTCGTCCACCAGCATCTTTCGCATGCCGTGATCATGGACGAATATGTTTCACTGGCACACGACTTCTTCGACGAGAACGAAGCGAAATTCGCCAATGCCGTTCTGGACAATGTCGGCCGCGACTTGCGCGCCTAGTCCAGCGCGCGCGCCCAGTTTCTGACATCGTCAACGAAGAGCGACGGCTTCTCCATGGCTGCGAAGTGACCGCCTTTGGGCATGTCCCGCCAGTGCACGAGATTGTAGGCGCGCTCGACCCAGCTTCGCGGAGGGGCTGTGTAGACTTTCTCGCCGGGGAAATTCGCGAAGCCTGTCGGCGTCTCGCATTTTTCGCCCTCCGGCAGCTGGACGCCGCCTTCCTGGAAGAGTGCGTTATAGTACCAGACGCTCGTCGCGATGGCGTCGTTGACGAGGTAGAGCATCACATTGGTCAGCAGCTGGTCGCGCGTGTAAACGCTGTAGAGATCGCCATCGCGCAGGTCTGACCAGCCGTGGAACTTCTCCAGAATCCAGGCCGCTGTGCCAACGGGCGAGTCCATCAGCGCCATGGCCAGCGTCTGCGGCTTGGTCGCTTGTTCCATGAAATAGGCGCCTTCGGCTTGCATCGCGCCAGCCATATGGGTTAGCCATTTGCCCTCTTCCTCCGTGGTCGGAGTAGGCGGTGTTGGGCGCAGGCCAATCATGTTGAGGTGGATGCCGCGGCAACCGCCTTTCTTGTCGTGCAGGCCATGATTGAAGCCGATCCAGGATGTGACGAGGCCGCCCCAGTCGCCGCCCTGCGCCAGATAAGTCTCGTAGCCGAGAACTTCGCGCATCAGTTCGTCCCAAAGTGCTGCCGTTGCACGCTGTCCAATCGGTGAGGCGGGTTTCTGCGAGAATGCGTAACCGGGCAGGCTGGGGATCACGAGGTCAAACGCATCTGCCGGATCGCCGCCATGGCGCGAGGGGAAAGCCAACGGCTCAATCGCATCCCAGAATTCGAAATATGATCCGGGCCAGCCATGCGTCAGCAACAGCGGACGTTTGCCTTCTGCCTCTCCCACGACATGGATGAAGTGGATCTCCATGCCACCGACATCAGCCTTGAAGTTCGGGAACTTGTTGAGGACCTCTTCCTGCGCGCGCCAGTCGAAATCATTCTGCCAATACTTGCAGAGGTCCTGCAGCACAGGTGTCGACATGCCATAGGCAAAGCCCTGCTCGTTTTCCGGGGCGGGGAACCAGCGATAGGCGGCGACGCGCTCGTGGATGGTGGAGATCTTCGCGTCGGAAATGGAAACGGTGAACGGACGTACCTGTCTCATGACGATCCTCCTGTACGGCGGACTCTATCGTGAAGGCCGGGCAGGCGCGAGCGGTGACGCGGCGTCAGACCGAGAAACTGGTTCCGCAGCCGCAGGCCGCCGTGGCGTTCGGATTGCTGATCTTGAAGGCCGCGCCGATCAGTTCGGTCGAAAAGTCGATTTCGGACCCGCGCAGGAATTCGAGGCTCATCTCGTCGATCAGCACGCGGGCGCCATCGCGCTCGACAAGAAGATCATCAGAATTCACCTCTGTGGCGAAATCGAACTTGTATGAGAAGCCGGAACAGCCGCCGCCCTCGACAGACACACGCAGGAAGTCTGCGCCGTCCTGTTTGGCCAGAATCGCATTAATGCGCTTGGCAGCCGAAGCGGTAAGGGTCACATCAGGGGCGGTTATCGTGCTCATGACCACTAGATAGGGACGTTTGTGCCAATGGAAAAGAGAGTCGTGTACGCGACGCGTCATGAAGACAGCCGCGGCAGGTATCATGACGAGGCTCCCTCGGCGTCACGGACCCCGTTCCAGCGGGACCGCGACCGCATCATCCACTCCACAGCTTTCCGGCGCCTGAAGCAGAAAACGCAGGTTTTTGTGGCCCACGAGGGCGACCATTTCCGCACGCGCCTGACGCATTCGCTGGAAGTGGCCCAGATTGCCCGCAGCATCGCGCGGACGCTCAAGCTGGATGAAGACCTCGCCGAGGCCCTCGCGCTGGCGCACGATATGGGCCACCCGCCCTTCGGTCATGCTGGCGAGGACCAACTCGACGCCTGTATGGAGCCGTTCGATGGCTTCGACCACAATGCCCAGACCCTGCGCGTCGTGACGCGGCTGGAGGTGCGCTACCCGAATTTCGATGGGCTGAACCTGACCTGGGAGATGCTGGAAGGGCTGGTGAAGCACAATGGACCGCTGATCGGCGCCGATACGTCCGTCGCAGACCTGCCTGCGGCTTTCCGGGAATTCCGCCACATCGAAGATCTGGAACTGGACCAGTTCGCCGGTCCTGAAGCCCAGGTTGCTGCTCTGGCGGATGATATTGCTTACAACAATCACGACATCGACGACGGTATCGCGGCGGGCCTGTTCACGATTCAGGAGCTGATGGAGCTGCCGATTGTCGGCGATGTGTTCCGGGGCGTGAAGATCGAATACCCGCATCTGACCGACCGGATGGTGACCTATGAAGCCGTTCGCCGGCTGATTGGCATCTGGATCAACGATCTGGTCGATGAAACGCAAAGCCGGGTGAAGCGCCTGCGGCCTGCGAGTGCGGCAGAAGTGCGCGCGCTGGGCGAACCGCTGGTCGGGTTCAGCCCGGAGCTGGCGGACAAGCAGCGCGCCCTGAGGGCCTTCCTGTTCGAGCGGATGTACAAGCATTACAAGGTCAACCGGATGCGCTCGAAGGCCAAGAAGATCCTGGCCGAGCTGTTCGACGGCTTTACCGCAGAGCCACAGACTTTGCCGTCGCCGTGGCGGCAGGACGCGACCCAGGCCGAACCGTTCCGCCGGGCCCGTATTGTCTGTGACTACATTGCCGGCATGACCGACGGCTACGCTATCGAAGAGCACCGCCGCCTTTGCGATCTCAGCTCTCTTGGCTGAAACACGGGCAATCTGCTGAAAGATTGAAGAATTCACTGCGCTCAACGGGCCTGGAAGCGGCTCTGTTCAATCGCCGTTAACGAAACGCGCCTAAAAATTAACCTCAGGAAACAGTGCTGAAGGGGTGTTTCATGAGTCGCTATCGTTACAGCGCCGATGAGGCTTCGCCATTCGAGGATGACTACCGCGGCTTTGATGTCCGCGATGACGAAACCGCGCGTGGACCGCTGATTCTGGCACTCGCCGTTGGGGTCTTGCTCGTGTTCGGCGCGGTTGTCTGGAACACGTATCGTCAGGGCGTCCGGTCCAATGGGGCCGGTCTACCCAGCGTGATCGCCGATTCGCAGCCCTACAAACGTACGCCGGAAGACCGGGGCGGGCTGGAAGTGCGTGATACCGACAAGCGGTTCTATGACCAGATGGACGCCTCCGAGCGTGAACTTGCCGTCGCCGAGGCGGACCCGGCCGATATGCTGCAGGGCGGGCCACCGATTGAGCTGCGTCCGGGCTTGGCGGACGATGACGAGGGTAGCGATCCTGAAAATGGCATGCCGAATTCGGTGGCGGATGAAGTGGCCGAACTGGCTGACCTCAGCAAACCGGACCGGGGCTTCGATTCGGCAGCGCTTGAGCCGATTCCTGCGCCGCGCGCACCGGCGCCTGCGCCGCGTGATGTGAGCCCGCAATTCGCCTTCAGTGAAGGCGGGCAATTCCTGGTCCAGATGGCCGCTTTCCGCTCTCAGGACGCCGCCGAGACGGAATGGCGCAAGTCTGCTGCCGAGCATCCACAACTGTTCCGGGGGGCCGGAAAACACATCCAGCGGGCCGATCTGGGCGCCAAAGGTGTATTCTACCGCTTGCGCGTTGGTGGCTTTGCCGAAAAATCGGAAGCGACCGCTTTCTGTGATGCCCTGAAGGCGACCGGAGACAACTGTATTGTGGTGACTGGATAGTGGCGAAGGCCTGTATTCTCAGCGTATCCGGACCGGTCCTGACGTCCGGTGAGGCTGCGCTCTTCAAGGCGCAGAACCCTTGGGGCGTGATTCTCATGGGTCGTTCCTGTGTCTCAAGGGACCAGGTTCGCCGCCTCGTGGCGGACATCTGGACCGCGACAGGTCGCGAAACACTGATCTTCATTGACCAGGAAGGTGGGCGCGTGGCGCGCCTGAAAGCGCCGGAATGGCCGCTTTTTCCGCGTGGTGCCGATTACGCTGCGTTGTATGCGCAGGACCCTGAACTCGGCCGCGAGGCCTGCTGGCTGGGACACCGCCTGATGGCGGCAGAACTGGCAAGCCTGTCTATCCATGCCGATTGTGCTCCTGTGGTCGATTTGCCTGTCGCAGGTGCGCATGACATCATCGGTGACCGCGCTTTCGGGACGGGGCCCGCGCAGGTGGCCGACCTTGCCCAAGCCGCACTGGACGGCCTGCGCGCGGGTGGTGTGGCTGGCGTCATAAAGCATATCCCGGGTCACGGCCGCTCGATGTCTGACAGCCATCTGGAGCTGCCTAGGGTGACGGCGGGTGACAATGAACTGTCGAAAGACTTCGATGCGTTTGCGCGTGTCGCCTCTGCGCCCATGGCGATGACCGCGCATATTGCTTACGAAGCCTACGATCCCGGCCGGGCCGCGACGGTCTCACCCTACATGATTCAAGAGATAATCAGGCACCGAATCGGGTTTGATGGGCTCCTGATGACTGATGATTTGGGTATGAAAGCACTGGGCGGGAGCCTGACTGATCGCGCGAATGCGTCGATCGAGGCGGGCTGTGATGTTCTGTTGCACTGCTCGGGCTTTGTGAAAACCTCGGATGGGATCCTCGCCGAGATGACCGAAGTCGCTGAAGCGGCACCTGTTCTGGCCGGCAGGGCTGCCGAACGCGCTGCTGTCGCCGATGCGATTGCCAAACAGGCAGAGCCGCTGGAGCCTGCAAAGGCCTGGCAGCGCTTCCGTGAGCTTCTCCCTCAAGTGGGGGCAGGCATATGAGCGCTGAGTCTGTCACCATGGAGACGCTCTCGTCCGACATGGATGAGGCCGACCTTCAGGACATCTTCCGCGTCGATGTCGGGGGCTATGAAGGCCCGCTGCATCTGCTGCTGGAACTGGCTCGCCGCCAGAAGGTGGACCTGCTGCACCTCTCCATTCTGGACCTTGCCGAGCAGTATCTCGTCTTCATCGAGGACGCGAAGAAGCGCCGGATGGACCTGGCGGCAGACTATCTGCTGATGGCGTCCTGGCTGGCCTTCATGAAGTCGCGCCTGCTGCTGCCGAAGCCCGAAAAGCCTGAAGAAGACGAACCGACGGGCGAAGAGATGGCCGAAAGGCTGGCGTTCCGCCTGAAACGCCTTGATGCGATGCGCGATGCTGTAAAAGAGCTCGAAGCCGGCCCGATCCTCAACAATGTTGTCTATCTGCGCGGCACGCCCGAGCAGCCCAAGGTGATCCGCCATACGGACTGGAATGCCAGCCTCTATGAGCTGACGCAGGCCTTCGGCGCGATCAGGGACCGGCGTGAGAGAGAGCGTCCGCACGTGATCCAGCAGCAGCTTGTTCTGCCGCTGGAACTCGCGCGGACCACGCTGCGACAGCTCAGGGGGCAGCTGGCGCAGTGGTCTTCACTTGACGCAATCAGCCAGACGATGACGGATGTGGACCCGGAGTTGCCCACCCGGTCGGTGACCGCGAGCGTGTTTTCCGCTGCACTCGAACTCGTCCGCGATGGCGAAGTCGATGTACGCCAGGACGCCCATTTTGCGCCACTTTACTTGCGTAATGCGCAAACCCACCCGAACGGGGGCAGCCATGCAGATGCTTGAGACGCTTATGACCGATGATGACATGCCAGCCGAAAAGAAGCCGAGCGCGGTGACGCAGCTCGCGCTGGCCTTCCGCCGGTCTGAAGAGACATTGCACGACGATATGAACGAAGCGCTGGCCGAAGGGGTGCGCCGGGCCGAGGCCGTTCTGTTCGCTGCCGGGGAGCCGATGTCGGCGACACAGATTGCCGAAATCCTGCCGCATGGCGTCGAAGCCGCGGAAGTTCTGATGACACTGCGTGCGCTGTACGTGAACCGCGGCGTGAACCTCGTCGAAGTGGCGGGCAAATGGCGCTTCCAGACGGCGCAGGACCTGTCCTATCTTTTTGTGGAAGAGCGCCAGGTTCAGAAGAAGCTGAGCCAGGCGGCGCTGGAAACGCTGGCGATCATCGCTTACGGCCAGCCTGTGACACGGGCAGAGATTGAAGCGGTGCGCGGCGTGGCTGTGTCCAAGGCCGTGCTCGACACGCTGATGGAAACCGGCTGGACCAAGATCCGGGGACGCCGCAAGACTCCCGGCCTGCCGCTGACCTATGGCACGACCGAGAAATTCCTCGAACATTTCGGCCTCGAAAGCCTGGATACACTGCCGGGCAAAGTGGACCTTGAAGCTGAAGGTCTGCTGTCTGACGTGATCCCGGCTGGCTTCCAGATGCCGGACGAAGAAGCGTTGAGCGAGGAAGACCTTCTCACTGATGCCGGCGGTGACACGGAAGAGATCGAATCCTTCGTGACGGACTTCATGGATGAGGCGCCGGAAGAGGATGCCGAGCCGGAAGCTGAAACCTATGCGGAAGATGTTCCGGAAGAGGATGAAGCGGTCGTCTCTGACGAAGTTGACGAGGACGATGAAGGCATCAGCGTGTTTGCCTATACGCGCGCGCCGGTCCGTCCGGCTGAGGAAGAAGACGAGTTCGACCGCGACAATATCAAAGCGGCCGTCATGCGCCTGCGCGGCGAAGAGCGTAAGCCCGAGCAACCGATGTCCGAATGGGGCGAGGACGAATAGGCCTAAGCCACTTCGAACCGGTATCGCCGCTCGTCATCATAGAGGCCGAGAATGTCCTCTTCCTGCGTGCCGCCACCAATATTGTGAATGACGTAAGGGTGGCCGGCATCGGTCAGCCGGTCTGAGACGATGCCAATATGCGGCAGGCGTCCTCCGAGGCGCATCGTGTACAGATCACCCGGTTGCCAGCCGTCCAGAGACGGCGGCAGCATTAGCGCGCCGCTGTGGCGTTCGAAGTAACGCTCGAGGTTTGGCACGCGGCGATGGTCGATGTTCTTGTCCGGCCGGGTGAGGCCCCAGATCGTCGGATAGGATGAGAACGCCGCCTTCATGTCTTCGTGCACCAGCTTTTGCAGGTCCACATCGAACGCGTCACGATAGGCGCGGATCACGACATCGGTGCAGACGCCTGAGGCGCGGTCTATGTCGCCCATCGGATAGTCGAGGCGGACATAGGCGGCATCGTAAGACCGCGTCACGCCAATCTGCTGGCGTGCTGCTTTGGCGAGCCGCGTCGCAAAGGGCAGGGATGTCTCGCCGAACGTATTCGGCAAGAGCGGCAAGGCCAGCGTGGCCGTGAGCATGGACCGTCGCGTGAACATGCCGTCAGCACACCACGCACTTCCGGCAGGAATACGGCGGAATCTAGAAACCGTGGAATTCGGCGATTTCGTCCAGGTCTGCGCGTTCGGCGCGGAGCGTGTTGACCGGGTGGGCCGGGTCCGGCTTGCCAACCGCGACGCCGCACCAGATCATTTCCGTCGGAGCGAGCTTGAAATGCTCTTTCAGGGCAGGCCGCAGGACGCCCCAGCATTCCTGGAAGCAAGTGCCCCAGCCGCGCTCTTCCGCCAGCAGGGCCAGCGTCTGCAGGTACATGCCGGTATGGCCCCACTGGCCGTGGCCCATGCGCTCATCGATCACGATGAACAGGGCGAGCGGGGCGCCGAAGAAGCGGAAATTGTTTGCGAACCAGGCGAGGCGCGCAGCGCGGTCTTCGCGCGGAATGTCGAGGGCTTCGTACATCATTTCGCCAACGCGGCGGCGGCGGGCTTCGTAGGGTTCCCACAGGTCTCTCGGGTAGATGGGGCGGTCGGTTTTCTGTCCGCGCGGGTCAGCGGCGAGGATCGGCGCGGCCATGCTGATCACGTCGTCCTTGGCCTGGCCCGTGACGGCAATTGTGCGCCAGGGCTGGACATTGCCGCCGGAAGGGGCGCGCTGGGCCTGCGTCAGCCATTCGCGGACTTCGGCCTCGCTCAGGGCATCGGGCAGGAAAGCGCGGGTTGAGATGCGCTGGTCGACAGCCTTGGTCACGTCCATGAAAAAAACCTCCCGTCAGGATATGACGGGAGGTCTAATGGCTTTTCGCCGGGTCAGCCAACAGGCTTCTTGCCCGGACCTATTTCTTCGGGTGCAGGATCACCGGCATCCAGGTGTAGCCGTGAACGAAGGCGCCCGAGGTGAACGACGGCTCGTCCAGCACTTCGATATGCTCGAAACGCTCCATCAGTTCCTGCCACAGGATCTGCAGCTGCAGCTCGCCCAGGCGATTGCCGACGCAGCGGTGGATGCCGAAGCCGAACGACAGGTGACGGCGGGCATTCTCGCGGTCGATGATGTAGTCGTTGGGCTTGTCCCAGAACTTCTCATCGCGGTTGCCAGAGATGTACCACATGGCAATCTGTTGGCCTTTCTTGATGAGCTTGTCGCGCAGCTGCACGTCTTCCAGCGCGGTACGGCGCATGAAGGCCAGCGGCGTCTGCCAGCGGATCGTCTCCGACACCATGTTCGGGATCAGCGACTGGTCAGCCTTCAGTTTTTTGTACTGGTCCGGGAATTTGTTGAGGGCATAGACCGACGCTGTCATCGTGTTGCGGGTCGTGTCGTTGCCGCCAACGATCAGCAGGATGACGTTGCCGAGCAGTTCCATCGGCGCCATGTTCCTGGTCTTTTCGCCATGCGCGAGCAGGCTGATCAGGTCATTTTGCTGGGGGATGGCCTGGCGTTCCTGGTAGATGCCCATGAATGTCGTCAGACATTCCAGCATCTCCTTCTTCCATTGCTCTTCCCCGCCCGGGCAGATGTCCGGATTGTTCATATTGGTCACAACATCGGACCACCGGGTCAGCTGACGGCGATTTTCGAACGGGAAGTCGAACAGGGTCGCGAGCATCATCGTGGTCAGCTCGACCGAGACCTTGTCGACCCAGTCGAAGGGCTCGTTGACCGGAAGGGAATCCAGCAGGCCCTGCGTCCGCGAGCGGATCAGTGGCTCATAGATTTTGAGCATGTTGGGCGCGACAGCAGGCTGCACCGTGATCCGCTGTTCGGAGTGACGCGGTTCATCCATTGCGATGAACATCGGCATTTCGAAATCTTCGAGCGGTTCGCCGAGTGTAATACCGCCATGCTCCCAGCTGGAGGAGAAGCGCTTATGGTCCGTATCGACGGCCATGATGTCTTCATACGTGGTCACAGACCAGTAGGGGCCGACAAAGGAGTCTGGCGTGAAGTGGACCGGATCTTCCTTGCGCAGGCGTTCGAAACGGTCCCACATCTTGTTCTGGCGCCAGACCTCGCCGTCGACCAGGTCGAGGGTTTCGAGGTTGAGACTGCTGGCCGGAGGCACTTCTTCACCCAGACGCAGGTAGCCCGGATGCAGGGGCTCTGTCGGGGTGATCTTCGGCCGCTGAACGGCCGGATGGTCAATTTGATGTACAGTATCAGCAGCCATGTTTTTCTCCTTGTGCCGGTCTCCCTGGGTCCCGGTCTGCTCGCTTTTCACGTGTATATCACGACCGATTTTAAAAAACCATGACGCTTGCGTCACTTTTTTATGAGGTGTGACGCTCGAGCTTCGCCCGGTAGAGGGCGCTTTTCAGGGCTTCGGCGAGGGATTTGCGCTCCGGCACAGTCAGGAAGCGGCCGATGATCCAGGCGGTGCGGCCATGTTCGATGCGTAGCCACGAATCGGGCCGCAGCGGCTCTTCCAGTTCCACCCGGGCAAAGCCAGCGGGCACGCTGACGCGCTTTTCCTCGCCGTTGGCCTTGCGGTGCAGCATGTCCAGATGGCTCGCGGTGACGCGGATGAAGGTCCGCTCGCTCTGCTTCCGGAACGACCAGCGGAACGCCAGCCAGATGGCCAGCGCGTCGAGGCCGAAGAAGCCGATCACGGGCACCGCGCCCATCGACAGGAAAGCCATGCCGGTCACGAAGCTTACAAGGCCGACAATGCCCATCACGATAGCGAAGCCACGCTCTGACAAGGAGCGGTTCGGCGTCAGGACGGCGTCGAAATAGATGATTTCGTCGGTGTCGGGCATGGAGAGCAAATCTTAGCATGGACTTGCCCCGCAGGAAGCGGGCTGACAGACAATTTGTATGACCGAATCGACGCAGAAAAAGCCCCGCAAGAAGCGGGTCGCCAGAACCCTCGGACCCGAGAAGACGCAGGCGATCTTCGCGGCGCTGGCTCATGACCGGCCGGATCCGAAGACCGAGCTGGAATATACCAGCCCGTTCACTCTGCTGGTTGCGGTGGCGCTGTCGGCCCAGGCGACGGATGTCGGGGTCAACAAGGCGACGCGGAAACTGTTCGCTGTTGCCGACACGCCTGAAAAGATGCTGGCGCTGGGCGAGGCGGGCGTGGCCGAGTACGTCAAGACGATCGGCCTGTGGCGCAACAAGGCGAAGAATGTCGTCGCGCTCAGCCAGATCCTGATCGACGAGTTCGATGGCGTCGTGCCCCGGACCCGTGAAGAGCTGACCCGGCTGCCGGGAGTCGGCCGCAAGACGGCGAACGTGGTGATGAACGAGGTCTTCGGCGAGCCGACCATCGCGGTCGATACACATATCTTCCGGGTGTCGAACCGGACTGGGCTCGCCCCCGGAAAGACGCCGGACGAGGTAGAGGCCGGGCTCGAACGCGTGACGCCGGACGTGTGGAAGAAGGGCGCGCACCATTGGCTGATCCTTCATGGCCGTTATGTCTGCAAGGCGCGGACGCCGGAATGCTGGCGCTGTGTGATATCGGACTGGTGCAAGTTCACCCCGAAGACACCCGATCCGGCCACTGTTTCGAAGCTCGGACCAAAGGCGCCCAAGCGGGTCTAGGGGGGCGAACACTCTCGCCAGCAGATGCGGCGCCTGTGAGGGCGCTTGGGGGTGGGGCTGAGTTTTAGGTTGTCATTGCGGGTTAGATTTCCGGCAGGGGCATTTCTAAGCCCCTTCTCCCTTGGGAGAAGGGGTTGGGGATGAGGGGCCAAGGCTTTTCCGTGTGTACAGTGCCTGCAGAAATTCCGTTGCCTCTCACCCCGACCCTTGCTCGGGCGAACGCAGTGCGTTCGCGATTCCTCGCAAGCCCGAAGGAGAGGGGATTCATGCCGCAATATGCGGGCGTAAAAGCTGATCCATCCAGCGCAGCCGCAAGCCGCTCGCTCAAATGCGCGGGCGCCTTCAGCCATTCACGTTCGACCTTCTGCGATGGTATCCAGTCAATCGACGTGATGAACACCCGTCCGCACGGCGTGATGCTTGTCTTATGACTTTTCGTGCCGTTTGGGAGATATTGGCACCGCCGCCGAGAGTACGAGCTCCCGGACGGCGGCGAGGGTCGGATCGTCGTGACGCAGGAGGTTTTACGCTCCGCACTGGAGTTT